>Ga0118677_10001041_pt2 | contig 24332 bp, 22 predicted proteins | sample AliMusrvi5mmetaG_FD_86154 | JGI IMG/M metagenome (GOLD analysis project Ga0118677, IMG submission 86154)
GTCTCGGTGCCAATGCGCTTCCAGTCAATTTCTTCGTCTTTCAGTAAACGAATGACCTTCGCGGGCACGCCCGCCACCAGGGTTTGCTCGGCGATCTTCATACCGGCCGGCACAAAGGCGCAGGCGGCCACCATAGCGCGCTCGCCCACTACTGCCTCGTCCATGACCACCGCGTTCATGCCCACCAGGGCGTCGCGCTTCACGGTGCAGCTGTGCAGTACGGCGCCGTGGCCGATGTGGCCGTTTTCTTCGACCAGCGTGTCCTGTTGTGGAAAGCCGTGCATGACGCAGTTGTCCTGCACATTGGCGCCCGCCAGCAGCACGATGCGACCGAAGTCGCCGCGCAGGCTGGCATTCGGCCCCACATAGCAGTTGGGGCCGATGTGGACATCGCCGATCAGCACGGCGGTGGGATGGACATAGGCGCTGGGGTGCACCACGGGGATGACCCCTTCAATGGAATAGCAAGGCATGTGACTTAGGTCCGCTTGGCCACCAAAGTCAGGATGTCATAACTCGCCACCAACTCGCCAAGCTGGTTGGTCACTTCCACATCCCACGCCACCACGCCCTGGCCCACACCCTTGGCGTCCACCTTGTTACGGTCGATCTTGCGCTTGGCCGTCAGGCGTGCCTGGATGGTGTCGCCAATACCCACCGGTTTGACAAAGCGCAGCGTGTCCAGACCATAGTTGGCCAGCACCGGTCCCGGTGCGGGTGACACAAACAAACCGGCCGCTGCCGACAACACAAAGTAGCCGTGCGCAATGCGCTTGCCAAACGGTGAATCCTTGGCCGCCACTTCGTCAAAGTGCATGTAGAAGTAGTCGCCCGAGATGCCACCGAAGGCCACGATGTCGGCCTCGCCCACGGTGCGGCGATGCGTCAGCAGCGAGTCGCCAATTTTCAGATCTTCGAAGTAACTGCGGAACGGATGCACCACCGTGTCGTTGACCTTGGCACCGCGCACATGCTCGCCGGTGACGGCTGCCAGCATGGTGGGCGAGCCTTGCACGGCGGCGCGTTGCAGGTAGTGCTTTACGGCCCGCAGACCGCCCAGTTCTTCACCACCACCGGCGCGGCCCGGGCCGCCGTGTTTGAGCGTGGGCAGGGGTGAGCCGTGGCCGCTGGATTCGACTGCCGATTCGCGGTCGAGAATGTGCAGGCGGCCATGCCAGGCGGCCATGGCGGGGATGGCTTTGGCAGCCACTGCGCTGTCGTGCGTCACCAGCGTGGCGACCAGGCTGCCCTGGCCGCGTGCGGCCAAGGCCAACGCCTGGTCCAGGTCTTCATAGGCCATGACGGTGCTGACCGGGCCGAAGGCTTCGATGGTGTGCACCGAGTCCACGTCCATGGGCTTGCGGCAGGCCAGCAGCGTGGGGGCGCAGAAGGCGCCTTGGGCAGTGCCTTCGCCAATCCAGTCTTCCTTGCCGGCGTACACCAGCTCGGCATCCCGGCGCAAGAGCGCAATGCGCTCGGCCACGTCGGCCTGCTGCGCGTGCGAGGCCAGTGGGCCCATGCGTACGCGCTCGTCTGCGGGGTCGCCCACGGTGGTCTTGGCCAGGCGTGCGGCCACTTGTTCGCACACGGCATCCAGCCATTTGGCGGGCACGATGGCGCGGCGGATGGCGGTGCACTTTTGGCCGGCCTTGACCGTCATCTCGCGCGCCACTTCCTTCACAAACAAGCCGAACTCTTCGTCGTCGGGCGTGACGTCCGGGCCGAGGATGGCGCAGTTGAGCGAGTCGGCTTCGGCGTTGAAGGGCACCGAGTTGGCAATCAGATTCGGGTGCACGCGCAAGCGCGAAGCCGTGTCGGCCGAACCGGTGAAGGTCACCACGTCAGCACCATTCAAACGGCCCAACAAATCACCGGTGCCGCCAATGACCAGCTGCAGACTGCCCTCGGGCAGGATGCCCGATTGCACGATCAAACGCATGGCGGCTTCGGTCAGGTAGCTGGTGGCGCTGGCCGGTTTGCCGATGCAGGGCATGCCCGCCAGAAAGCTGGGTGCAAACTTTTCCAACAGACCCCACACCGGAAAATTGAAGGCGTTGATGTGCACGGCCAGGCCGCCACGGGGCACCAGCACATGGGTGCCGGAGAAGCCGCCTTTTTTGCCGATGGCAAACGCGGGGCCTTCATGCACCAGGTTGCCCGAAGGCAACTCGTTGCTGCCAATCGAGGCGTAGGCAAACAAAGTACCGGCGCCGCCGTCGATATCAATCCAGCTGTCCACCTTGGTGGCGCCGGTGTGGGCCGACACGGCGTAAAGCTGCTCCTTGTGCTCCAGCAGGTACTTGGCCAGGGCCTTGAGGCGCAGGGCGCGCTCCTGGAAATCCATGGCCATCAGGGCGGGCAGGCCCTTGCGGCGCGCGTGCTCCACGGCCTCGCCAAAGTCGAGTGCGTCGGCATGGGTGTGGGCCACGGTGGCGCCGTTGACGGCGCTGCGCAAGGCGCTGCCGGATTGCGTGCCCTGCCAGCGGCCGGCGATATAGCTTTGAAGAATCTGGGTCATGGTGTGTCTAAAAATTAACGTTCGTCGAAGCTGATGGTCACGGCCTCGGAAGTGGGGCGCGACTGGCAGGAGAGCACAAAGCCCTTGTCGGTCTCCCAGGCTTCCAGGCCGTAGTTTTTGTCCATGGCCACGCTGCCGGTCATGACCTTGCAGCGGCAGGTGGCGCAGACGCCGCCCTTGCAGGAAAACGGCAGGTCCAGCCCGGCTGCCATGGCCACGTCCAGCACATGCTCGTCGGGGTTCATGTGCAGGGCGTGCGCTTTGCCGTCCAGCACCACGGTGAGCGCGACCTGGCCACCGGCGGGCAGCTTGAGGTTGGCAACCGCCGCCTGGCGCGCCTCGGGTGTCAGTGTCTCCAGCAGCGGCGAGGTGAAGCGCTCGGTGTGGATTTGCTTGGCCGGCACGCCGGCCGCCAGCAGGGCCTTTTCGGTCACTTCAATCATCACCTCGGGGCCGCAGATAAACACCTCGTCCATGCTGGCCACGGGCAGCAAGGTGTCGATGATGTGTTGCACCTTGGCGGCGTCGATGCGGCCTTGCAGCAGGTCCACCTCTTGCGCCTGGCGCGAGAGGATGTGGATGAGTGTGAGGCGGTCGGCGAAGCGGTCTTTCAGGTCCTGCAGCGCTTCGTTGAACATCACCGAGTTCATGCTGCGGTTGCCATAGACCAGGGTGAACTTGGACTCCGGCTGGTCTTCCAGCGTGCTGGCCATGATGGACAAAATCGGCGTGATGCCGGAGCCTGCCGCAAAGGCCACGCGGTGCAGGGCACGCGGGCGCTTGGAGACAAAGCGGCCTTCGGGCGGCATCACCGACAGGGTGTCGCCGGCCTTCAGGCTGTGGGCGGCCCAGTTGGAAAACACCCCGCCCTCCATCGGGCGGATGCCCACCACCAGTTCGCGCCGGCGCTTGAGGTGGCTGTGGGTGGAGCAGATGGAATAGCTGCGCCGCACGTCGGCACCGTTGATCTGGCTGCGCAAGGTCAGGTACTGGCCGGGCTGGAAGTCAAAGCGCGCGAGCAGATCGTCGGGCACGTTGAAGGCAATGGCGACCGAGCCAGCCGCCTCGGGGCTGATCCGGGCAATGCGCAGATCGTGAAAACGGGAAGATGCAGTCATGGTGGTGCGGGTAGGAATGGGGTTGGCGGAATGGGATCAATAGGGTTTGAAGTAATCAAACGGTTCCATGCACTTCAGGCAGCGGTACAGGGCCTTGCAGGCCGTGGAGCCGAAGTGCGAAATCTCGGTGGTGTTGTCGGAGCCGCATTGCGGGCAGGCCACGGTTTCCTGCGGGGCCAGGCCTCTGCCTGCAAATTTGCGGTTGGCAAAGGACACCACCTGGGCGCCGGCAGCCGCAGCGCAGGCGCTCTTGACGGGCGGGGCAATGCCGTAGGCGCGCAGCTTGTCGCGCCCCTCGGGCGTCATCCAGTCGGTGGACCAGGCGGGGGCCAGTTGCGTGACCACGCGTGCGGCCACACCGGCTTGCGACAGCGCGTTGGCCACATCGTCCTCCATTTGGCCCATCGCCGGGCAGCCGCTGTAGGTGGGGGTGATCACCACCTCCAGCCCCTGCGCGCCAAAGCGCACGGCCCGCAGAATGCCCATCTCGCGCAGGTTCACCACCGGGATTTCCGGGTCGGTCACTGCCTCCAGCAACTCCCAGATGGCGTGGTGCGCATCGGCCTCCTGGCTTTGCGCCAGCGGGCCATCCGGTAAACCTTGCAACACGCCGGGTGGCACCGTGCGGGAGGGGGCATCGAAGGACATGGTGACTACCAGACGGCCTCGGGGTGGGCGCGTGCCAGGCTTTGCATTTCTGCCAGCACAAAGCCCAGGTGCTCGGAGTGCACGCCGTGCTTGCCAGTGGTGACAAAGCCGCTGCTGGCCGGCACCTTCAGGGTGGCGGCCTGCAGCGTGTCGCTGACCATGGCTTCCCACTCGGTCTTGAACGCCGTCACATCGACACCGGCACCGGTTTTGACGGCGGCAGTTTCCATGGCACTCGTCGTCCAGAACTCCTGCGTAAACGGCATCAGGTAATCAAACGCGGCCTGCATGCGCGCGTGCGATGCGTCCGTGCCATCACCCAAACGCAGCACCCAGTCGTGCGCGTGGCGCAGGTGGTATTGCACTTCCTTCAGCGACTTGGCGGCAATGGCAGCCAGTTGCGCATCGGTGGAGGCCGCCAGTGCGCCCCAGACCTGCACCATCAGCGCGCTGTACAAAAAGTTGCGTGCCATGGTGACGGCATAGTCGCGGTCGCCACGCGATGTCGGCAACAGGGCGGTGCCATGCGGTAGTTCCAGCAGCGTGTAGTTCTTGAAGTCCGGCACGTCACGGAAGTAGGCCAGCAAGTCTTCGCTGCTCTTGCCGTCTTTTCGGATGGTGGCCACATGCTGGTACAGCAAGCGGGCCTGGCCGATCAGGTCCAGGCTGTTGTTGGCCAGGGCCAGGTCTTCTTCCAGAATCGGGCCGTGGCCACACCACTCCGCATTGCGCTGGCCCAGGATCAGGGCGTTGTCTGCCAGATGCAGGTAATAAGCCCCCACGCTCCCCACTGCGTGTGGTTCGCTGCCCCCCAAGGGGGCGTTCGCTTGCTGGGGGCGGCCCGGCGCGGCGCTCGTAGTCTTGGTAGTCATTACATGTGCCCCACTTCTTCAGGGATGTCGTAGAAGGTCGGGTGGCGGTAGATCTTGTCGGCGGCCGGCTCGAATAGCGCGTCCTTGTCTTCGGGTGCGCTGGCGGTGATGGACTTGGAGGGCACCACCCAGATGCTCACACCTTCCTGGCGGCGGGTGTAGACATCGCGCGCCATTTGCAGGGCGTGCTGCGCGTCACTCGCGTGCAGGCTGCCGCAGTGCTTGTGCTCCAGGCCCTGTTTGCTGCGAACGAAAACTTCCCAGAGGGGCCAGTCTTTAAGAGATAGGCCCCCACGCTCCCCCACTGCGGGTGGGTTGCTGCCCCCCGAGGGGGCGTTCGCCGCTTGGGACGGCCCGGCGCGGCTCATATCGGTGGTGCTCATGCTGCTTCCTTGTGTGTGTTGGCTTGGTGTTTTTGGGCATAGGCCAGGGCGGCGTCGCGCACCCATTGGCCATCGTTGTGGGCTTTGGCGCGGGTCGCAAGGCGCTCCTTGTTGCAGGGGCCGTTGCCGTTCACCGTGCTCCAGAATTCGTCCCAGTCGATCTGACCGTAGTCGTAGTGCTGGCGCTCTTCGTTCCACTTCAGGTCCGGATCGGGCAGGGTCACGCCCAGCACGCGCGCCTGCGGCACGGTGGCGTCAATGAACTTCTGGCGCAGGTCGTCGTTGCTGATGCGCTTGATGCCCCACGCAAGAGCCTGCGCGCTGTGCGGGCTGTTGCCATCCGGTGGCCCGAACATGGCCAGGCATTTCCACCAGAAGCGGTTGACCGCGTCCTGCACCATGGCACGCTGCTCGGCTGTGCCCTGCATCATCACCAGCAGGGCTTCATAGCCCTGGCGCTGGTGGAAGGATTCCTCCTTGCAGACGCGGATCATGGCGCGAGCATAGGGGCCATAGGAGCAGCGGCACAGCGGGATCTGGTTCATGATGGCCGCGCCATCCACCAGCCAGCCGACCACGCCCACATCGGCCCAGTTGAGCGTGGGGTAGTTGAAGATGGAGCTGTACTTGGCTTTGCCACTGTGCAGGTCGGCCAGCATCTGGTCGCGGCCCTGTCCCAGGGTCTCGGCAGCGCTGTAGAGGTACAGGCCGTGGCCGCCCTCGTCCTGCACCTTGGCAATCAGGATCGCCTTGCGCTTGAGGCTGGGCGCGCGGCTGATCCAGTTGCCCTCGGGCAGCATGCCGACGATTTCGCTGTGGGCATGCTGGCTGATCTGGCGCAACAGCGTTTTGCGGTAGGCCTCGGGCATCCAGTCCTGCGGCTCGATCTTGCCGTCGGCGTCGATGCGCGCATCAAAGCGCTTTTGCGACTCGGCGTTCTCCAGCGATACCGGCTTGGCTGCGGGCTTCTCGCCCGGCTTTTCCTGCACGTTCAATGATTGGGTATACATAGGGATTGATTCCGTAGCTGAGGGGTTTTACGCAGGGTGCTCACTTGGACAGAACCCAGTCGCCGTTTTTGATTTCGAACATGCGAAAGGCCGACAGATCCAGGCCCATGTGATCGGTGGCCGACATATTGAAAATGCCACCAGTGCCGACATAGCCCTTGGTGGCTTCGATGGCATCGCGCACCCGGGCCTTGTCGGTGGAACCGGCACGTTTGAACGCATCAACGGCCAGGCCCAGTCCGTCATAGGCATAGCCACCGAAGGCCGACACATCGGACTTGTACTTAGCCATGAAGGCCTTGGTATACCCTTCAGCCACCGCTCGCTGCGGGTCGTTGGCGGCCAGCTTACCCGGTGCCAGCAGGGCAGAGGTGGGCAGGCGCACACCTTCGGCGGCAGGGCCTGCCAGCTTGATGAAATCGTCAGATGCCACACCGTGTGCGTGGTACAGCGGCAAGGTGATGCCCAGCTGCTTGTAGCCCTTGGTGGCCAGCGCCGGGCCCTGGCCCAGGCCGAAGATGAACACGGCCTCCACACCGGCGGTGTTGCGGATCTTGGTGAGCTGTGGGCCCATGTCGGTGTCCTTGGGGCCATAGGTTTCGTTGGCCACCAGGGTGATGCCGTATTTGCCGGCCACGCCCTCGGTTTCCTTGCGGCCGCTTTGTCCAAAGCCGCTGGTTTCCGACAGCAGGGCCACCTTGGTGATGCCGCGCTTCTTCATATCGTCAAACACTTTTTCAGCAGCCATGCGGTCGGTGTGCGGGGTCTTGAAGACAAACTTCTTCACCGGCTCGACGATGACCACGGCGCCGGCCAGCGAGATAAAGGGAATGCCGGCCTTTTCCACCAGCGGCGCCATGGACATGGTGGCGCCGGTGGTGGTGCCGCCCACCAGAATGTCCACCTTGTCGTCATCAATCAGGCGTTTGCCAAAGCCGTTGGCCTTGCTGGCATCGCTGCCATCGTCGTAAAAAACCAGTTCCAAGGGACGGCCCAGCACACCGCCCCTTTTGTTAATGTCTTCGATCATCATCTGCAAGGTCTTGAGTTCGGGGTCGCCCAGATAACCGGCCGGGCCGGTCACGGACAGCACGGACCCGATCTTGATCGTGTCAGCGGCAAACACCGTGCAGGCGGTGAGGACCAGGGCGGCGGCGGTGGTGAGTTTCTTGAAGCGTGCAATCATGGGAGTCTCCTGTGGGTGGTTGGAATCAAATGCGTTCGATGACCAGTGCAATGCCCTGCCCCACACCTATGCACATGGTGCACAGCGCGTAGCGGCCATTGCGGCGGTTCAGTTCATACAGGGCGGTGGTGACCAGGCGCGCGCCGCTCATGCCCAGGGGGTGGCCCATGGCAATGGCGCCGCCGTTCGGGTTGACGCGCGCATCGTCATCGGCCAGACCCAGATCACGCAGCACGGCCAGACCCTGGGCGGCAAAGGCTTCGTTGAGCTCGATCACATCCATTTGCGCCAGGGTCAAGCCGGTTTGCTGCAGCACCTTGCGCACGGCCGGTGCCGGGCCAAAGCCCATGATGCGCGGCGCCAGACCGGCAGTAGCCATGCCCAGCACGCGCGCCTTGGCTGTCAGGCCATAGCGTGCAGCGGCTGCGGGGGATGCCAGCAGCAAGGCGCAGGCGCCATCGTTCACCCCCGAGGCATTGCCGGCGGTGACCGACAGGTCCGGGCCGTTGACGCCCTTGAGTTTGGCCAGCATCTCCAGCGTGGTCTCGGGGCGCGGATGTTCGTCGGTATCAAAGACGACCGGGTCGCCCTTTTTGCGCGGCATCACCACCGGCACCAGTTCGTCCAGAAAACGACCGGCCGCGTGGGCTTGGGCCCAGCGCTGTTGCGAGCGCACCGCGAAGGCATCCTGATCGGCGCGCGACACCTGGAAGTCGGCTGCCACGTTGTCGGCGGTCTGCGGCATGGAGTCAATGCCGTGCAGCGATTTCATCAACGGGTTGACGAAGCGCCAGCCAATCGTCGTGTCAAAAATGGCGGCGCTGCGCGAGAAGGCGGTCTCGGCCTTGCCCATCACAAACGGTGCGCGCGACATGCTCTCCACACCACCGGCGATCATCAGTTGTGTCTCGCCCGACTTGATGGAGCGTGCGGCCAGGCCGACTGCGTCCATGCCCGAACCGCACAGACGGTTCAGCGTGGTACCGGGCACCTGCACCGGCAGGCCGGCCAGCAGGGCGGACATGCGCGCCACATTGCGGTTGTCTTCACCGGCCTGGTTGGCGCAGCCATAAAGGATGTCGTCCAATGCCGTCCAATCCACCGTGGGGTTGCGTTGCATCAGCGCCTTCAGGGGCACGGCGCCCAGGTCGTCCGGGCGCATGGTGGCCAGCGCGCCGCCGTAGCGGCCTATGGGTGTGCGGATGGCATCGCAAATCAGGGCATCAATCATGGGTGGTTCTTTCAGTTTTGTTTGGGGCGTTCGTCGATCACGCGGCGAGCCTTGCCGGTCAGCGTGCGCGGGATGCCTTCAAAGTGCATGACGGTGACACGCGTGGAGACACCCACATGGGTCTTGATGTGGTGCTGCAGTTCCTTGGCAATCGATGCCGATTGGTCCTGGCTCAGGCTGGCCGAAAACTCGCGCTGCACCTCGCAACGCACCTCCAGGTTGTCCAGCGGACCATCCCGCGTCAGCACCACTTGGTAGTTGCCCGAGAGGCGCTTGTCGCGCAGGATCTGCTCTTCGATCTGCGAGGGGAACACATTCACGCCACGCACGATCAGCATGTCGTCCGAGCGCCCGGTGATCTTGCCCATGCGGCGAAACGCCCGCGAGGTGGGTGGCAGCAGGCGCGTGAGGTCACGGGTACGGTAACGGATGACGGGGAAGGCCTGCTTGGTGAGCGAGGTGAACACCAGTTCGCCGTCTTCGCCATCGGCCACGACTTCGCCGGTCTCGGGGTTGATGATTTCGGGGTAGAAATGGTCTTCCCAGATCACCGGGCCGTCCTTGGACTCAATGCACTCGCAGGCCACGCCCGGCCCCATCACCTCGGTCAGGCCGTAGATGTCGATGGCGTCCAGCCCCAGCTTGCGTTCAATCTCGGCGCGCATGCCTTCGCCCCAGGGCTCGGCACCGAAGATGCCGACCTTGAGCGAAATGTCTTCGGGCTTCACGCCCAGGCGCTCGAACTCTTCGGCAATCACCAGCGAATAAGACGGCGTAACCATGATGATTTGCGGCTGGAAGTCCAGAATCTGCGCTACCTGCTTTTCGGTCTGGCCACCGGACATGGGCACCACGGTGCAGCCCAGGCGCTCGGCGCCGTAGTGCGCACCCAGGCCGCCGGTGAACATGCCGTAGCCATAGGCGTTGTGCAGCATGTCGCCCTTGCGGCCACCGGCGGCACGAATCGAGCGCGCCACCAGGTTGGCCCAATTGTCGATGTCCTGCGCGGTGTAGCCCACCACAATGGATTTGCCGGTGGTGCCACTGCTGGCGTGCAGGCGCACCACCTGCTCACGAGGCACGGCAAAGAGGCCAAAGGGGTAGTTGTCGCGCAGGGCGATCTTGGTCATGAAGGGGAACTTGGACAGATCGGCCAGAGTCTTCAGATCGTCCGGGTGCACACCCTTGTCGTCAAAGGCCTTTTTGTGAAACGGCACGTTCTCATAGGCATGGCGCAGCGACCATTGCAGGCGCTCCAACTGCAGCGCCGAGATCTCGTCGCGGCTGGCGGTCTCAATGGCTTCGAGTTCACCGGGCTGGGGGAATTTAACGGTCATGTTGTCTCCTGCTTGGGGTTATTTTTTTGCTTGAAGGATTGAGGGTTTCAGGCCTGCGCAAAGCTGGCAATGACCTCACCCTGTATGCGCGCCGACTTGCCGCGAAACAGGGCCACGGTCTTGCCCGCAGCGGTGCTGACGCTGACGTCATAGACACCGGAGCGCTTACCTTGCGCACGCTCCACCGCAACGGCCACCAGGCTATCGCCCAGGTGGGCCGGGGCAAGAAAGTCGATGCTGCAGGCGGAGGCCACGGTGTTATGGTTGTAGCTATTGCAGGCGTAGGCAAAGGCGGTGTCGGCCAGGGTGAACAGCATGCCGCCGTGGCAGATGGCATGGCCATTGACCATGTCCTGGCGCACCACCATGGTCAGGCGCGAACTGCCGGGTGCGACCTCGGCAATCGCCATGCCCAGGGCCTGCGCTGCGTGGTCGCGCGACCACATGGCAGCCGCCGCATCTTGCGCCAATTGCTGCGCCTCGGCAGCGTTCATCGCCAGCGGCTTGACTTGGGAATGCACAGTCGTCATGGCATCAGTTACCGGTGAAACGCGGCGCGCGCTTTTCCATGAAGGCGGCAACACCCTCGGCGAAGTCGGGGCTCCAGCCCAGCTCGCGCATAAAGCCCCCTTCCATGGAAAGCTGCTGCTCCAGCGTGTGGCTGGGCGCGGCATGCAGCGCCTGGCGAGTGCGCACCAACGCCTTGGTCGGCATGCCGGCGAGTTGGGTGGCCAGTTTGTCAACCGTGGCGACTAGCTCCGCGTCGTCCACCACCTGCCAGATCAGGCCCCACTCGGCCGCTTTTTCCGCCGGCAGCTTGTCAGCCAGCAGGGCCAACCCAAAAGCCCGGGCCATGCCCACGCGCTGCGGCAAAAACCAGGTGCCGCCGGTGTCCGGGATCAGACCGATCTTGCTAAACGCCTGGAGGAATGAAGCCGACTTGCCGGCAATCACCAGATCGCAGGCCAGGGCAAGGCTGGCACCCGCACCGGCTGCCACGCCATTGACCATGGCGACGGTGGGCACGCGCAGGTTTTGCAGGCGCAGGATCAGCGGCTTGTAGTTTTGCTCCACGACATTGCCGATGTCCGGCGCCGTGGCACCCATCACCATGTCGGGGTCGGCCAGGTCCTGCCCGGCACAAAAGGCGCGGCCGGCACCGGTGAGCACCAACACGCGGATGCTCTTGTCGGTCTGGATGCTGTCGAGCGCGTCGCGCAGCTCCACATGCATGGCACCGGTGAAGCTGTTGAGCTTGTCGGGGCGGTTCAGAGTCAGGCGGGCGACGCCGGCTGCGACTTCAAAGAGGATGTTCTGGTAGTTCATGGTCAGTCTCTGGCTTGCTGTGGTGTTGGGTGGTGTTGGGTAAAGCGCCGCAGGCCTTACATGCCCAGGTACGCAGCGCGCACCTGTTCGTTGTGGATCAGGTCTTCACCCGTGCCGGTGAGCGTGACGGTGCCGGTCTCCAGCACATAGCCACGGTCGGCAATGGCCAGCGCGGCGAAGGCGTTTTGTTCCACCAGCAGAATCGTCATGCCCTGGGACTTGAGCGTCCTGATGACGTTGAAGACTTCTTCCACTAAGAGCGGCGCCAGCCCCATCGAAGGCTCGTCCAGCAGCAACAGGCTGGGTCGGCCCATCAGGGCGCGGCCTATGGCCAGCATCTGCTGCTGCCCACCAGACAGGGTGCCGGCCGGCAGGGCGCGCTTTTCTTTCAGGATCGGGAACATGGTGAAGATCTTTTCCATGTCGCCGGCCACCTGGTGTTTGGGCTGGGTGTAGGCACCCAGGCGCAGGTTGTCTTCAATGCTGAGCGGGCCGAACACCTGGCGGCCCTCGGGGCTTTGGCAGATGCCGCGGCGCATGCGCTTGTCGGAGCGCAGGCGGCTGATGTCCTCGCCATCAAAGTGGATGCTGCCGGCGCTGATGGCTTGCACGCCCGACACCGCACGCAAAAACGTGGTCTTGCCGGCGCCATTGGCACCGACCAGGGCCACGGTCTCGCCCTTGCGCACCTCCAGCGTGATGCCCTTGAGCGCCTTGATGCGGCCATAGCAACTCTCCAGCCCCTCCACCTTGAGCAGCACCGGTTGCACTGTTGCCGGGGCTTGCAAACTGCCCACGCTGCTGGCACCCAGGCCCACCGAGTCTGGGGCGAGGCTTGCGATGCGGTGAAACAGTTCGCGGAACTCGGCCCGGGCCTGGTCGCCAAACACCGGGTCGCTGTGGCTGCGAAAGGCCTGGTTGATTTCGGCCCAGTCCTGCGGCAGCAGCAGCTTGCGCGCCAGCGGCAGCACCTGTTTTTCTTCGGTCCTGATGTGGCCCTTGAGCCCATCGGTGTAGCGCTTGATGGCCACAGCCAGCTCGGCAACGGGCAGCTGCCCCTGGGCAGCGGCCGCCAGCTTGGCACGCAGTTGCGCCAGATTTTCCGGGCCTCGGGCGTGGTCGGCTTCCAGCGCGTCCAGCACCTCGGCGGCTTCGGTACTGCGCAGGCGCAGCAGCCGAAACAGGAAGTCGTCTTCCTTGGGGTGGTGCATGCGGTCCACAAACTGCGTGATGTAGTCGAGTGCGGCCTCAAAGAACGCGATCTCCAGGGGCGCGCCGGCCTGCATGTCGGAGGCCACATGGTCCAAGGTGGTGGCCAGGCGCCACATATTGCTGTGTTCCTGGCTGATGGTGGTGAGTGCGTCCATGGGGTTTTTCGTTCAGGCGTGGGCGCCCAGATAGGCAGCGATCACATCAGGGTTGCGGCGCACTTCCGCGGCCGTGCCTTCGGCCAGCTTGCGTCCGTAGTCCAGCACCAGAATGCGGTCGGACAGGTTCATCACCATCTTCATATCGTGCTCCACCAGCACCACGGTCACGCCGGTGTCGGCCACCTTGCGGATCAGGGCATCCACCTCGATGGTTTCCTTGGGGTTCAGGCCGGCGGCCGGTTCGTCCAGAAACAGCAGGCGCGGTTTCATGGCCAGGGCGCGCGCAATCTCCAGGCGCTTCAAGGCACCGTAGGACATGCTGTCGGCACTGGCGCTCGCATAAGCCTCCAGACCGACAAAGCGCATCAGCTCCAGCGCCTCGGCGTGCAGATCGAGGTCGCGCGCCTTCAGCGCAGGCCAGCGCAGGGCGGCCTTGAACAGGTTGCGATCCAGGCGCAGATGGGCACCGACCATGACGTTCTCCACCGCGCTCATGTTCATGCAGATCTGCAGGTTCTGGAAGGTGCGCGCCACGCCGCGCTTGGCCAGCACATCGGGCGACTTGCCCTGGATGGGCTGGCCATCCAACAGGATGCTGCCGGCGGTGGGCGTGTAGATGCCAGTGATCAGATTGAACAGCGTGGTCTTGCCGGCACCGTTGGGCCCGATCACGGCATAAACGATGCCGGCGTCAATGCTAAACGACACGTTCTGCACGGCCTTGACGCCGCCAAACTGGATCGAGAGGTCTTGAACTTCAAGCAGCGCCATGTTCATTCCCCCTTGCCGAAACGCGCTGCCAGCGTGGGCACCAGCCCCTTGGGCATGAAGATCATGCTGAGCATCAGGATGGCGCCAAACACCACCGTCTCCCAGCCCTCAAAGGTGGCCAGCGCCTGCGGCAAGGCGGTAAGCAGCACGGCGCCCAGCACCGAGCCGTAAATGGAGCCCATGCCGCCGATCACGACCATGGTGACCAGCTCGATCGAATGGAAAAAGTCCGCCAGATTGGGCGTCACAAAACCCACGTACAGCGCCGTGACGCTGCCCATGATGCTTGCAAACATGGCAGACATGACAAACACCGTGAGCTTGTAGCGCAGCACGTTCACGCCCACCACCTTGGACGCCACCTCGGAGCCATGCAAGGCCCGCAGGGCGCGGCCAAAGGGTGAATCGATCAGGTTGATGGAGGCCCAGATGCTGAAGCACAGCAGGCTGGCGACGATCCAGTACCAGGGCTTGTCACCGGAGATCTCGAAACTGCCAAAGACCATGGGCGGCACAGCCATGCCGTCGGGGCCACCGGTCAGGGCCGCTTCGTTGCGCACCACGATGTTGATGATGATGCCCAGGCCCAGCGTGGCCATGGCCAGGTAATGGCCCTTGAGGCGGAAGATCGGGCGCGCCAGCACGGCGGCCAGGGCACCGGCGGCAATCGCACCGGCCACCACGGCCAGCAGCGGATGCCAGCCGAAATGCGTGGGCAAGGCGGCGGAGGCGTAAGCGCCGATGCCAATAAAGCCGGCATGGCCCAGGCTGATCTGTCCGGCAAAGCCGATCAGCAGGTTCAGGCCCAAGACGATGACGGCATTGATGGCCATGCGAATCGCCAGGTCCACATAAAAGCTGTTGGGCAGCACCAGCGGCAAGAGCAGCAGAACGGCTGCGATCAGGGTCAGACCGCGGTAAGGATGTTTGCTCATGCGCTTAGACCCGGTCTGTGGCTTTGCCACCAAAGAGGCCGCTGGGCCGGAAGAACAGAATCAACAGGATCAGCACGAAGGGCATGGCGTCCTTGTACGAAGACGAGATGTAACCGGCGCCCATAGCCTCCAAAACACCGACCAGCAAACCGCCAACCACCGCCCCCAGACCACTGCCCAAGCCACCCAGCACCGCGCCGACAAAACCCTTGAGGCCGAGCATGATGCCGGCGTCATACGAGGTCAGCGTGATGGGCGTGATCAGAATGCCACCCAGGGCGCCCAGGGCCGCCGACATGGCAAAGCTCAGAAACAGCACGCCGTCGGTGTTGATGCCCACCAGCTCGGCCGCCACCCGATTGAAGGAAGTGGCCAGCATGGCCTTGCCCATCAGGGTGCGGGCGAAGAAGTACCACAGGCACAAGACCACCACGGCAGTGACGCCCAGCACCCACAGGCTTTGCGGCATGAGCGTGGCGCCCAGCACGTTGATGGGCTGTTCACCCGAGAAGGCCGGCAGGCTGAAGGTGCCCTTGCCCAGCCAGATTTGCACCAGACCGCGCAGCACCAGCGAGGCGCCTATGGTGATGATGATCAGCGTGACCGGCTCGGCGCCCTTGACGGGCTCGATGGCTACTTTTTCCATCACCAGGCCGACGATGGCCGGCAGCACGATGGCCAGCACCAAGGACAGCGGCAGGCCCAGTCCCGAGTGGGTGAAGTACACCGCCAGCATGCCGCCCAGCATGATGAACTCGCCCTGGGCGAAGTTGATCACATGGCTGGAGTTGTAGATCAGCGTGAAGCCCAGCGCGGCCAGGGCGTAGGTGGAACCCACCGTGATGCCAGAGAACAGGAACTGCAGGAATTCGGCCAGCATCAGGCGTTCACCCGATGGCCGTTGCGGCATTCAATTGTCTTTCGACCGTGGGGCACAGGAGTCTCCTTGTGTTTTTACCTGGCATGCGGCCTGCCCGGCTTTTGTCTCATTCTCTGGGTCCGAATTCTGACATTCAGAATCGATTACGTCAAATAAAAGATACACAAAAATTAACTTTACTGAAGTTTTTGTATCGTGTTAGGGTTTTTACCTAGATTTCAGCAGGTTTTTACGGCCGTCATTACCTGCGATTTTCGACCCTTCTCTTACGTGAGAGAACACCAGACGGACTCACACGCTGAAAGTGAAAAGAGCGCTGAAACCCGTCTTAAAGAGACACGGATTTATTAAAAATCGTATAAATTGTGAATCACTTAGCGCGAGGAACCCAGGCGCTTGGACAGGGCGGCGGTGGTTCGCTTGAGCTCGGTCAGCGCCAGGCTTTCGGGGCCCAGATCCGAGATGCCTTCCACGCCGACGATGGATACGGCCATGGAAATATGGTTCTTGAAATTGAACACCGGGGCGGCCAGCCCCAGGACGCGGCGGGAGTAGTCGCTGTCGCGCACAAAGGAGTAGCCCTGGGCACGGACCTCCTTCAACACGGCCTCCACCTGCTCAAGCGTCTTGAATTCCATGGAGCGCCCCAAATGCAACTCGCGTTCCAGGAGCGGGCGCACGACCTCCGTGGGCATCCAGGCCGCGAACAAGCGCCCAGTGGAGGTAGCCAGCAGACTGACCGTGTTACCGGTGACGACGTTGACGGTAATGGGGCGGTGCGGGCGCTCCCAGCGCACCATCACCGGACCAAACTCGCCCCACACCGACAGGGCGGTGGTTTCATTGGTCAGGTCGCGTAGCTCGGAAATGCTGCTGAGGCCCAGCTTGACGCGGTCCAAGCGGTCCACCGCAGCCAGGCCCAGGGGAATGGCCAGGGGCCCGAGGTCGTACTTGGAATTGTCGTTGTCCTGCTGCACCAGCCCGGAGCGCACCAGGCTCACCAGATAGCGGTGCGCCTTGGAGGCAGGCATGTCAGCCGCAGCGGCGATTTCCTTGAGCATCATGGCCGAGCCGGATTCCACCAGCACCTTCAGCACGTCGATGCCAATCTCCAGGGATTGCACGCCGTGGCTGCTCTTGGGTTCATCATCCATAGGTTCCCTTCAGGCGGCGCCCGGGGCGCCCGCATCCAAATCCATACCGAATTCAAAACGGCTAACCAGCGCACGCGACGCTTGTGGAGCGCTGCCACTGGAAAGCCGCACATGGGCGTCCAAGTGGCGCTCGGACAGCGGCAACAGCTTGCGGTACAAATCCCGGCACAGGTGGCGTGCGCTGCTGCCCGGCCAAGTGACGGGCAGCAGGCTTTCCGGCAACTGAGGGTCGCGCAACAGCAACCTGCGCACATCATGAATCAACAGGGTGCGCACCAGAAAGGCGTTCTCTTCCGATACATCCTCCGGACCGCAAGCCACCAGCGCATCGCGGATGGGCTGGTACTTTTGCAAAAAGCCTTGGTAGGACAAAGCCAGGTCGTCCAGGTTCCAGGCTTTTTGCACCATATCGATGTCAGTGGCGCACTGCAAAGTCCGGGAGTTGACAGCCACTAGAGGCATAAGGTGCGCAAGCACGGTGTCGAGGCCTTCCGACACCAGGCTGTCCATGACCTTTTCCAGATCCGCAGTCGGGTGGACAAAGCCGCCACTCGCGGTTTCGCCAAAACCGTGCCAAAACAGCGCTCTGCGCAACTGCTCACGCGATCGAATGTCCAACTCGCCAATGACCAGGATCAGGCGCCAACGCCGATCCCAACCCGGAATGTCGGCCGCATAAATTTGCCGGGAAGCTTCATCGAAACGGCTGCGCCCCGAGCGGGTGAGCATGTAATCGGTCTTGCGCCCCAGGGCCTCGGACTGCAGCCACTCCTCCTTGACCAGGCGGTAGACAGCGGTGCGCACCAGGCGCTCATTCACCCCCAGAGGCTGCAGCAACTGGATCATGCTGCCCAGCGATACCCTACCACCACGCGGCAGGATGGCATCCCCAAAAACCGTGGTGATCAAGGAGCCGGCCTGGATACGGCTCTTCTGCCGGAACCGCTCCAGTCGTACGTCAATCGCCTTTGAGACCGTGTCTTTCACCATATGAGAAGTGTAGTCGCCGTTCCAAAAGAATCCGGACAGGGATGCAAGCGACAGCTCAATGTACTCATCCCAGGCTGCAACAACGCTTGACGAGCGGCAAATCAAGTCTTAAATGATTTTCTGGTTCACCCGCTTGCTCAAGGCCTCGGCGCTTTCCTTGCGCTCGCTGTAGCGGTCCACCAGATAGTGCGCCACGTCGCGCGTCAGCAGGGTGAACTTCATCAGCTCCTCCATCACATCCACCACGCGGTCGTAATAGGCACCAGCCTTCATGCGCCCGGCCTCGTCAAACTCCAGAAACGCCTTGGCCACCGAGCTCTGGTTGGGGATGGTCAGCATGCGCATCCAGCGGCCCAGAATGCGCATCTGGTTGACGGCGTTAAACGACTGCGAACCGCCGCTGACCTCCATCACCGCCAGCGTCTTGCCCTGCGTCGGGCGCACCGCGCCGACAGACAGCGGAATCCAGTCGATCTGGCTTTTCAGAATGCCGGTCATGGCGCCATGGCGCTCGGGCGAGCACCAGACCATGCCCTCGGACCAGGCTGCCAGGTTGCGCAGTTCCTGCACCTTGGGATGGCTATCGGGCGCGCCGTCGGGCTGGGGTAAATCCTGCGGATCGAACACCTTCACTTCGGCACCCATGGCGGTGAGCAGACGCGCGGCTTCCAGAGTCAGCAGTTTGCTATAGGAGCGCTCGCGCAGCGAGCCGTACAGCATCAGGATGCGTGGGGCGTGGGTGGAGGGTGTGGCCTGCAGACGCGCGGGTTCGGGCAGACGGAAGCAGGCCGCGTCGAGGTTGCTGCTGGGCAGCGCGGCTGTTGAAACGTTATCCAACACGTTGGCCTTGTGCGTTGACCACGGCCTCGCCGTCTTCCTTGTTGAAGGCCGCGCGCTGCGGGCCGGGCAGGATGTCCAGCACCGCATCGCTGGGGCGGCAGAGTTTCGCGCCCAGGGGAGTGACCACCACCGGGCGGTTCATCAGGATGGGGTGCTGCACCACAAAGTCCAGCAGTGCATCGTCGCTCCACTTGGCATCGGCCAGGCCCAGCTCGGCATACGGCGTGCCCTTTTCGCGCAGCAGTTCGCGCGCGCCGATATGCATGGCGACCAGCAGTTGCTGCAGTTGGACCTTGGTGGGAGGTGTCTTTAGGTACTCGATGACCTCGGGCTCGGCGCCGCTGTTGCGGATCAGCGCCAAGGTGTTGCGCGAGGTGCCGCAGGCGGGGTTGTGGTAAATCGTGATCGTTGCTGTCATGTTCATGCTCTCTTGATGGCTTCTTGTACGGCCGCCCCGCGCTCATACCAACCCTTGCTGTGGTTGACGAGATACACCACCAAGAGCATCACCGGCACCTCGATCAGCACACCGACCACGGTAGCCAATGCGGCACCGGAGTGGAAGCCAAACAGGCTGATGGCGGCGGCCACGGCCAGCTCGAAGAAGTTGGAGGCGCCAATCAGCGCCGATGGACAGGCGATGTTGTGCTTCTCACCCACCGCGCGGTTCAGCCAATAAGCCAGCGCGGAGTTAAAAAACACCTGGATCAGAATCGGCACGGCCAAGAGGCCAATCACCAGCGGCTGCTTGAGTATGGCCTCGCCCTGGAAGGCAAACAGCAGCACCAGCGTCAGCAACAAGGCGGCAATCGACCAGGGGCCGATACGGGCCATGGTGGCCTCGAACGCGGCCGCGCCTTTTTTCAGCAGCGCCTTGCGCAAGAGCTGCGCCATGATCACCGGGATGACGATGTACAGCACCACCGAGGTCAGCAGCGTGTCCCATGGCACGGTGATGGCGGAGATGCCAAGCAGAAAGCCCACCAGTGGCGCAAAGGCAATCACCATGATGCTGTCGTTCAGCGCCACCTGTGACAAGGTGAACAGCGGGTCGCCACCGGTCAGTCGGCTCCAGACAAACACCATGGCCGTGCAGGGAGCAGCGGCCAGCAGAATCAGCCCGGCGATATAGCTGTCGAGCTGGTCAGGTGGCAGCAGAGGCGCGAACCAGTGGCGAATGAAGATCCATCCCAGGAAGGCCATGGAAAAAGGCTTGACCAGCCAGTTCACAAACAGCGTGACGCCTATGCCCTTGACATGCTTGCGCACCTCGCCCAAGGCGCCAAAGTCCACCTTTACAAGCATGGGGATGACCATCACCCAGATCAACAGGCCCACCGGCAGATTCACCCTGGCGTACTCCATGCCGCCAATAGCCTGGAACATAGCCGGAAAGAACTGGCCCAGGGCGATGCCGGCGCCTATGCACAGCAGCACCCAGACCGTGAGGTAGCGCTCGAACACGCTCATGGGGGCACCGGCGGCCTGCTTGGCCTTGACTTCACATTGAACAGACATGGCGACAAACTTTCAGGCGTTAGCCAGTTGACGGGCGCTGGTCTGCAACAAGGCCTGCTCCAGCTTGGCATCGGGCAGACTGCAAAACAATTCGAGGCGGCGCTTGATGGCGTGCAAGGTCTTTCGGAAGGCCTCCAGCTTTTCGGCATCGCTGCCCTCACCTTCCGACGGATCCGGATAGCTCCAATGCGCGGTGGCGGGATGACCGGGCCAGACCGGGCAGACCTCACCGGCGGCGTTGTCGCACACCGTGATGATCAGGTTCATCTGCGGCGCATCAACGCCGGCAAACACGTCCCAGCTTTTGCTGTGCAGCCCCTCGGTGGCAATGCCGACTTTTTCCAGCACCTGCAGGCCCAGTGGATTGGGCTGTTGGTTGGCACGCGGGCTGCTGCCTGCGGAATAGGCCTGGAAGCGGCCCTGGCCCATGCTGTTGAGCAAGGCCTCGGCCAGGATGCTGCGGGCCGAGTTATGGGTGCACAGGAACAGAACGTTCAGCGGTTTGGTTTCTTGGGTCATGGTGAGTGGGGTTAGCAAGGGGAGGATGGGTTGCACTGGGTGGACTGCTCGGCCATGCAGGCCTGGCCCTGGCAGCAGTTTTGGGTGAGGTAGGCGAGCACCGCGTTCATGCGGTCGAACTGCGCGCGGTAGATCAGGTTGCGCCCAATACGCTCCTGCGTGACCAGGTCGGCATGCAGCAATTCCTTGAGGTGAAAGGACAGCGTGTTGGCCGCCACCCCCAGGCTCTCGGACAGGGCGCCGGGTGTCAGGCCGGGTTCGCCAGCAACCACCAGGGAGCGAAAAACTTCCAGCCGGGACGACTGGGCCAGGGCCGCAAGGGCTTTGACAACGGCTATTGATTCCATACTTCAATGATACTAGAAATACAGGGCAAATCGAAGGTTTTCTCAACGTTTGCGTCGTGGGGCTATGCCGCAAGCGTGAGCCCAGCATTTGGCATTGCTGGGCACCTTTTCAGCGGCTTGTCCTAGCCCACCCAGCGCCTAGCGTTGTGCCAGAGCTGCATCCACGGGCTGTGGCCATTGGCGTCCAGATCGGTCCAGCTGGTCTGGATGTTGCGGAACACGCGCTCGGGGTGTGGCATCATGGCGGTGAAGCGGCCGTCCAACGTGGTCACGGCCGTCAGACCTGCCGGGCTGCCATTCGGGTTGAAAGGATAGGCCTCGGTGGCCGCGCCGCTGTGGTCGACAAAACGCATGGCGGCAATCGCCTTGGCCGCGTTGCCGCGGTACTTGAAGTTGGCATAGCCCTCGCCGTGCGCCACCGCAATCGGCAAGCGCGCACCATTCATGCCTTTGAGGAACAGGCTGGGCGAGTCCAGCACTTCGACCAGGGACAGGCGGGCCTCGAAGCGCTCACTCTGGTTGGTGGTAAAGCGCGGCCAGTCTTGCGCGCCGGGGACGATGTCGGCCAGTTCGGCAAACATCTGGCAGCCATTGCACACGCCCAGGCCGAAGGTATCGCCCCGTCCGAAGAAGGCCTGGAACTGGTCGGACAGCGCCTTGTTGAAGGTGATGGAACGGGCCCAGCCAATGCCGGCACCCAGCGTGTCGCCATAGCTGAAGCCGCCACAGGCGACCACGCCCTGGAAGTCGGCTAATTTTGCGCGGCCGGTCTGCAAATCGGTCATGTGCACGTCAAAGGCGTCAAAGCCGGCCTCGGTAAAGGCGTAGGCCATTTCCACATGGGAATTGACGCCCTGCTCGCGCAGCACCGCCACTTTTGGACGGCTCTTCAGGATGGCAGGCGCGCTGGCCATCAGCGTCTTGAGGGAGTCCGGCAGATGCGTGTGCAGACCAGGGTCGCCCAGGGCACCGGCGGCGGCATGTTCGGCATCGGCACAGGCCGGATTGTCGCGCTGCTGGCAGAGCTTCCAGCTGACAGCGTCCCAGACCTGGTGCAGGTCGGAGAGCGGCGCGCTAAAGATCGATTTGGCATCGCGCCAGATTTGCAGCATGTCTTTACCGTTGTCCACTGGGCTGCTGGCCGGACGGGTCTTGCCGACAAAGTGGCTGAAGGCCGACAGACCATGTTCGCGCAGGGTCGCCATGACTTCGGAGCGCTCGCTTGAGCGCACCTGCAGCACGACACCAGGCTCTTCGTTAAACAGGGCCTTGAGCGTCAACTCTTCGCGCCGCGCACCCACCTGCCCTGCCCAGTTTTTGCTGTCGCCCACATCCATGCGGCTGTCCGTGATGCCGTCGCCCTCGGTGACCAACATGTCCACATTCAGCGTAACACCGACGCGTCCGGCAAAGGCCATCTCGGCCACCGTGGCCAGCAGGCCGCCATCGCCCTTGTCGTGGTAGGCCAGTACCTGGCCCTTGGAGCGCAGGGCGTTGACGGCATTGACCAGGTTCACCAGGTCTGTGGCGCTGTCCAGATCCGGCACGCTGTCGCCGCTCTGATTCAGTGTCTGCGCCAGGATGCTGGCGGCCATGCGGTTCTTGCCGCGGCCCAGGTCAACCAGCACCAGCGTCGTGTCCTCGGTGGCGTTTAGCTGGGGTGTCAGCGTGCCGCGCACATCGGCCAGAGTGGCAAACGCCGTAATGATCAGCGAAACGGGGGAAGTCACCTTTTGCTTGCCCGCTGCCGTGTCCCACTGGGTGCGCATGGACAGCGAATCCTTGCCCACGGGAATCGAGATGCCCAACGCCGGGCACAGTTCCAGGCCCACGGCCTTGACCGTGGCATAGAGCGCGGCGTCTTCACCTGGCTCGCCGCAAGCGGCCATCCAGTTGGCCGACAGCTTGACGCGGGAGAGTTCAATGGGAGCTGCCAGCAGGTTGGTAATGGCCTCGGCAATCGCCATGCGCCCGGACGCCGGAGCGTTGAGCGCGGCCAGCGGTGTGCGCTCGCCCATGGACATGGCCTCGCCGGCAAAGCCTTTGTAGTCAGCCAGGGTGACGGCGCAATCGGCTACCGGCACCTGCCAGGGGCCGACCATCTGGTCGCGGTGGGTGAAGCCGCCCACGCTGCGGTCGCCAATGGTGATCAGGAAACGCTTGGAGGCCACGGTGGGGTGGGCCAGCACGTCGATCACGGCCTGCTGCAAAGTGACAGCGGTCAGGTCCAGCGGCTGGGCGACGCGGGTCACGGTGGACACGTCACGCAGCATCTTGGGCGGTTTGCCCAGCAGCACGTTCATGGGCATCTGGACGGGTGACTCCCGACCTTCGTCCACCACACTCAGCTCGCGCTCCTCGGTAGCGACTCCCACCACCGAGAACGGGCAACGCTCGCGCTCGCACAGGGCCTTGAACAGCTCCAGCGACTCGGGCGCGATGGCCAGCACATAGCGCTCCTGGCTTTCGTTGCACCAAATTTCCTTGGGCGCCATACCGCTTTCTTCCAGGGGCACGGCGCGCAAATCGAACCGGGCGCCTCGTTCGGCGTCGTTGGTCAACTCTGGAAAGGCATTCGACAAACCACCGGCACCCACATCGTGGATCGCCAGGATGGGGTTGCCGGTTCCAGCAGGGCCACCGGTCTGTCCCAGCGTCCAGCACTGGTTAATCACCTCCTGGGCCCGGCGTTCAATCTCGGGGTTGCCGCGCTGAACCGAGTCAAAGTCCAGGTGCGCCGCGTTGGCCCCGGTGGCCATGGAGCTGGCGGCGCTGCCGCCCATGCCGATGCGCATGCCGGGGCCGCCTAGCTGAATCAAGAGGCTACCGGTCGGAAAAGCAATCTTGTGCGTCTGCGTCTGGTCGATCACGCCCAGGCCGCCGGCAATCATGATGGGCTTGTGGTAACCGCGCTGCAGCGTGTCTTGGTCCGTGACCACAGACTGCTCGTATTCGCGAAAGTAGCCCAGGAGGTTGGGCCTACCAAATTCGTTGTTGAAGGCGGCGCCACCCAGCGGACCTTCAATCATGATTTGCAGCGGGCTGGCAATGTGCTCGGGTTTGCCATCGGCCCGGTCCGACATGCCGCCCCAGAGCTTGGAGACGGTAAAGCCGGTGAGGCCCGCCTTGGGCTTGGAGCCGCGCCCGGTGGCGCCCTCGTCGCGGATTTCGCCACCGGCGCCGGTGGAGGCACCGGGAAAGGGCGAAATGGCAGTCGGGTGGTTGTGGGTTTCCACCTTCATCAAAATGTGCTGGGTGGCGCTCTGCTTTTCGTAGGCGGCCAGGCTGCCGTCGCCCTTGCCACCGGTGACACTGGCGGCGGCGGTCGCCACAAAGCGGTCGACCACCGAGCCTTCCATCACCGAGGCGTTGTCGGAAT
>Ga0118677_10004774_pt1 | contig 24332 bp, 20 predicted proteins | sample AliMusrvi5mmetaG_FD_86154 | JGI IMG/M metagenome (GOLD analysis project Ga0118677, IMG submission 86154)
CCTTGAGGTATTCGGGGTTTAATGACATTTCCCTTAAAATTAAAGCTTTTGTGAATAAATTTCCGTTGCCCGTAGCTCCTCTGCTTTATAACCGCCTAGTCTCATAAGCATTTCGTCAAAATCAACCTGGTGGGCATCAAACTCAGGACCGTCAACACAGGTAAATCTGGTTTTTCCTCCAACCGTGACCCGGCACGCGCCACACATTCCGGTCCCATCCACCATGATTGAATTTAAACTGGCCTGTGTTGGAATACTGTATTTCTTAGTCAATAACGATGCAAATTTCATCATGATCGCAGGACCGATTACGATACATTCATCGACTTTTTCACGCTGAATGATCTCTTCCATACCGACCGTTACCAACCCCTGCCTTCCATGAGAACCATCATCGGTCATCACAATAACTTCATCAGACCATTTCCGAATCTCATCTTCAAGGATTATAAGATCTTTATTCCTTGCCGCAATAACTGTAACAACACGGTTTCCTGCCTTTTTAAACGCCTCAACGATGGGTAGTAAAGGAGCAACGCCTACTCCGCCGCCTGCGGCCAGAACAGTGCCGATATTCTCAATATGAGTAGGTTTCCCGAGTGGGCCTACCAGATCTGTAATCGAATCGCCCACCTCAAGGGCAACCAATTTGGATGAGCTCACCCCCATAATCTGTACAACCAGTGTGATCGTTCCCCGAACAGGATCGGCATCCGAAATTGTTAATGGAAACCGCTCACCATCCTCACCAATGCGTAATATGACGAAATTTCCCGGTTTTCGCGATTTAGCAATCATCGGATTTTCAACAACCAACTGAACCACTTTATCCGAAAAATACGTTTTCTCGATAATCTTATTCATAGACAACGAAATTATTTTACTGAATATCAATACATACCATAGCAGGAGAAAACAAAGGGCAACGTTTCAACGTCCTCTCAGGCATGATCTGAATAGATCGGTCAGCCACCTTTTTCCCGCGTGGCAAATTTGCAAAAATTAATGAATTGAAGTTAAACCGATTGCTAAATTAGATTCATTATATTTTAACAAATAGCCACTCAAAATATAGGTGTATTTTACCAATAAAAAAACTAATTTTAAATTCCGTAAACGAACTTGTTGATTTGGTTTTGGCAAAATTTCAAATCATAAAGGTAATCGTGTTTAATGTTCAAATTCCCAAATAAATATGCAAAGCCAGCAAAACAGAAAATTACGTGATGGGGTTGTTTATTCCACTGCAGATAATTTCGAATACAATTATAATTCGGAGGATCAGAACCAGGAAACCCTGCCTCCGGCAAAGCAAAACCTCAAGGTCCTACTCGACAAGAAACAACGTGCCGGGAAAAAGGTGACCTTAATAACAGGCTTTATTGGGTTAGAAGAGGACCTGAAAGAGCTTGGGAAAAAAATCAAATCAAAATGTGGGGTCGGAGGATCAGTAAAAGAGGGTGAAATTCTTATCCAGGGCGATTTTCGTGACCGGATCATCGAACTCCTGCTTGCAGATGGATTTAAAGCCAAAAAAGCGGGAGGATAGGGCACTACTGCGAAGGGGCGAGCGGGAGAAGAGGTGAAGGGGAGCCAAGGATTTGCACGAAGGCCCGACGGCCCGACGGCACGACGGCACGACGGCGAAGGGGCGAGCGGGAGAAGAGGTGAACGGGCGTGTGGGCTACATCACCACAGAAGGGGACGACTAAAATCAGCGAAAAGGAGCACTTTCCTCCCTACTTCCGCAGAATTACCATTGTTGCACCATAGCCATATTCCCGAAAAGAGGCATCCTGAGAGGCATATTTGGAATATTTCCGCTGCAATTCGCGCCTAAGTTCATTTTTAAGTGTCCCATTCCCCACTCCGTGGATAAACACAATTTTTTTGGCTCCTGAACTGATCGCCTTCCCAAGCTCCTCATGAAATTTATTCATTTGTACGGTGAGCATCCCGGTATTGGTAAGATTATTGAAATTATCCAGGAGTTCATGGATATGAAGATCTATCTCAACTAATTCAGCATCGGGAAGTGCCATGACACTCTCCTTCTGCATTGGCGCTTTATGTGCTACTGCCTGCCTGAAATCGTGGTCAGAAAGTTTTTCAAGTTCCGCTTTAAGCGGATTTTCATGAAGTTGAATAACCATAACCGGAACTTTAAAAAGCCTTGAAACTACGAAGCTGTTTGGCTTATAAAATTTAACGGCAGACAAAGTGATCTCTTTTTGCTGGAAAGTCTCCAATTCTTTGGAACGCTTTCGGAAATTAAGCCACTGAAAATAATAAACCGGTAAATCGGCCACCATCTCCGGCTTAATCAATCCCAGATAAACTTTCGAGTTGGGACTCGCGGACCCGGCGACCACTGTTTCGAAGTTGTATTTTGTCTTCTGTGTAAAACGGAAAAGAAGTGTATCATTGCAATTATTGACAAGGTACATCGAGATATTACCGGAAGGGGGATTTGATGGTACATCGGGAACAAGCACAAAGAGGTATTGAGGTTCATCCTTTCCTGTGACCTGATTCTTATCCGAGAACCAAGGCTCGGCAGGCTTTGCTATCTTCTTCTCAGTGGGCGGTAGTGCTGCCGGCTGAGCGATCGTATTTCGGGATCTGCCACTTTCATAAACATCCGGAGCGTTGACAACAATCAGGTTGTTAATCAAGGTTGGAACTTCAAACCCATCATCAGTCTCAACATTGACAATATCCTTACTGACGACAGAATTAATGCGACCACCGCCAACTTCATTGAGAAATCTTACTTTGTCGCCTATTTTTAATATCATGATAAAAGTTATTACAATTAATTATGTTGCACGAGTAAACATTTAAATCACAGCCCTGGCAATCTGACGTGTATTATCCGAAATCCCATACGTATAGATATGAAGACAAGGAACATTATGGGCAATTAAATCGCGGGACTGTGCAATAGCCCACTCGGTCCCTACGGTTCGTGCATCATCGTTGGATTTGCATTTACGCACTTCCTTTGCGAAATCTTCAGGGATATCAATACTGAAAAGCTTTGGCAATACTGTAATTTGATTCATCATAGCCAAAGGTTTAATACCCGGTATTATGGGAACCGTAATGCCGATAGCTCTGCAACGGCTGACAAAATCGTAATATTTCTGATTGTCAAAGAACATCTGAGTCACGATATAATCGGCCCCTGCATCCACCTTCGATTTTAGATTTAGCAAATCGATATCGGGGTTGGAGGCTTCGAAATGCTTTTCAGGATACCCGGCAACTCCCACACAAAAGTCGAGCGCAGCCGTATTTTTAATCTCCGGATCAAGGTATTTCCCCTGTTTAAGGTTTACAATTTGTTCAACAAGCTCATTTGCATGAGCATGACCTTCGGCTTCAGGGACAAAAATACTTTGAGACTTCAGGCCGTCACCGCGTAGAGCAAGGACATTTTTTATCCCAAGAAAATTAAGATCCAGCAACATATTTTCGGTCTCTTCCCTCGTAAATCCACCACAGACAACATGAGGAACAACGGGAATCTTGTAGGCATGTTGAATAGCTGCGGCAATTGCGACGGTTCCGGGGCGCTTCCGTACGATCCTTTTTTGCAGGAGCCCTCCAGGCAGTTCACGAAATTCTACTTCATCGCGATGGGTTGTTATATTGATATATTTAGGATCAAATTCAATCAATTCATCAATGGTACGGTATAATTTCTCTGCTTTTTGCCCTTTCAGCGGAGGGAGTAATTCAAATGAGAAAACAGTCTTCTCCGATTGCTGAATAATATCGATAATCTTCATTCGTAAAATTATTTTTAATTTGAGCTCTTTCTTCTAAAAAGGTATCAATCCGGATTATTTAATACGCACCATCGCTTCACCTGCATAGGCTTTGAGAATCTCTTTGGAGTCCAAAGGAATGGTCATACGTTCCAGCGCCTCCAAAGCCTCGTCGTGATAATGTTTCATGAGCTGGCGGGTTTGATCGCTCACTCCGGTCTTTTCATAGATCGCTGTTACTACGGCAATTTTCTGAATCGGATCAAAATCTGATTTTAACAACCAGTGGTTTAATTCCAGTAGTGTGGAAGGATCGCAAGCCTCGATCGCCTTCAGCAGGAGGTATGTTTTTTTATTTGCACAAATATCTCCACCCTGGCTCTTCCCAAATACGTCCGGATTTCCGTAAACATCCAGCCAGTCATCCTGGAGTTGAAATGCCAGGCCGACATTGATGCCATACTCGTAGAGCAGGTCTGCCTCTCTTGGGTCGGCATTTGCCATTATTGCACCGATTTTCAGACTACAGGCGATAAGAACAGCGGTTTTCAGCCGAATCATCCCGAGATATTCTTCAATAGTTACGTGCTCCCGGTTTTCAAAATCCATATCCAGTTGCTGCCCTTCGCATACTTCAAGAGCAGTGGTTGAAAAGAGCGAAAGTAATTCCGGTAGCTGGTCGCTACTTCCTATTACAATATATTTGAAAGCCAGAATTGACATAGCGTCACCGCTGAGAATTGCGGCATTTTCGCTGTATTTCTTATGAACGGTAGGTACTCCGCGTCTTAAATCAGCCTTATCCATAATATCATCATGAAGAAGGGTGAAGTTATGAAAGATCTCAATCGCCATCGCTGCGGGCAGGATATGATCGAGCGAATCGGTAAACAATGAAGCGGCATGTAACATTAATGCCGGCCTCAGTCGCTTTCCTCCAATCATAAGTGAATAACCAACCGGCTCATACAGCTTACGGGGAGTTGTATTTATGATCTTCTGAATCTCCTCATGGAATGAGCTTTCAAAATAGGCTACAGCGCTTTCAAGACTTTTCATTTCGTTCTGTTTTCAATAATAATAGCTAAGCACATATTTCTGTTTCTTAATGCCTTACAGGAATAACTGCAGGCCGGACTGCAATCCTTAATTGATCCTGTTAATTTACAAAAATAACCTTTGTAAAGTTAGTCTTATTGCAAAAAGAGCCGGAAGAATTCATATTTCTTCCGGCTCTTCTATTGAATAGAAATTGATTGTTAATTAATCTCCCTTTTGAGGCCTGAGAACTCGATATCCGAGAATGATTTATCGCCTGCATTCATCTTACAGATTCCCGAAAAACGGGCACCGGGTTCAACGGAGAACCGACCCATTATCAAATCACCGGATATAACAGCTGTAGCTTTTAATGATAAAAGATCCGTAACTGTAATTTCACCTTCCACAGTTCCGGAGATTTCCGCCGTATTTGAATGGATCTCCCCTTTTAGCCGGGCCTCAGGACCAAGAACAACCCTGCCTGTACAGTTCAGGATACCGTCCAAAGCTCCGTCAAGCCTGAAATCTCCCTCAGACTCAATATTTCCGGTAATCTTCGTGTCTTGCGCAATGGAATTCAACGCCTTAACCTCATTGAAAGTTGGCTTAGCCATTAATTAACGTTTTAAGTAGTTATAAAACAATAATCAATCGAAAACCATCGAAAGGTGTAATTTTCAAAATATCATTTTCTTAAAACCAGACAGAAAGCCAATTTCAAGAAAATGAATCAGTAAATTAAACAGTTGCGATCTTTTCGATTGCCAGCTTACCTCTGTAATAACCGCAGTCCTGACATACAGTATGGAATTTTACAGTTGCGCCGCAATTGGAACAAGTTGCTAAAGTTGCAATAACCGCTTTATCATGCGTTCTGCGTTTATCTCTTCTTGTTTTCGAATGTTTGTGCTTAGGATGTGCCATTTTTAATAATCTTAACTTTATTTATCAATAATTTTTTTCAATTCATTCCATCTTGGATCCGCCGGAGCACCCTGATCCGCATCGGGAGCCCTATATTCCTCTAATTTATGAATCATCGCCTGATTACAAAGGCTTTCACCTTTTTTACCATCCGGATGAACATGCCTGATCGGAATGCTCAATACGATAAACTCGTAAATCAAACCGGCCACCTCAACCTGATGTGCCCCGGGATGAATATAGATCACTTCATCACCATCATCGGTTTCAGTTTCGCTAAACTTAACCAACATTGGATAGCTGCTTTTGACAGGCTGCAAATAATTCTCAAGACACCGGTCGCAAATTAATTCAACCACCCCCCTGAGCACGAAATTCAACCGAAGATAGGTAGATCGCTTCTCCAGCTTTACCTGAACCGTGATACTCCCCTTTGTAATTTCACTCTCTTCGAACCCTGCAAAAAAGCGATCATCTGCGATAAAATCAAATAAATGCTCCCCCTCTTTCAGACCCGAAAACGGAATTGTATATTGTGAAAGGTAGTTCATGCGTTCCCCTCTATTTAAGACTTGCAAAAATATAAAAATTTCCAATATTACCGAATAATATTTTCGGACAATTTTTCATAAAAAACAAGTTAAGTAACCCAAATAAAATTGTTATGATAATCGAAATAAGAGTAGGTGTAATTAACTTATATGATATTAAATATCAATTCAATAGCTTGTATTTACTCAATTGACTATCCGGCAGGAAAACCAGAGAATTATCAAAATATTCTTATTGGTCACCTTTACCCGCTTTTTACCTTTAGCTTTTCAAACGCCTTTTCCGGAGACCTCGCCCCTTTTTCAGATTCGTGTGCTTCACTATTTTGAGCGCTGTTTTTAACCAATTCGCGAATTGTACGACATATTCCATCAACATCAAATCCACACTCCCGGTATAATTCTTCCTGTGAACCATGCTCGATAAATTTCAATGGAACACCCAGCCTGATCACACGGACGTGTTTGTGGGAAAGCGATAAACATTCTGCAACTGCGCTCCCTAGTCCACCTTCAACAATCCCATCTTCAATGGTAACCACAGTGTTGAAATCTTCCGAAACCTCCCGTAAAATCTCCTTGTCTATCGGAGCCACAAAACGCATATCGTAATGTGCGCAGGAGATACCTTCCTCCCGGAGTTGGGATAATGCCTCAACAGCAAAGTTGCCTACATGGCCGATTGTTAATACTGCAAGGTCAGTTCCACTGCTAATTTTGCGTCCAGTCCCAACCGGAATCTCAGAAAATTCCAGTTTCCACTCTTTGAGCGGTCCGTTCCCCCGTGGGTATCTGATGCTGAATGGCCCCTTCCCGGGCAGCTGTGCGGTATACATTAGATTTCGGAGCTCTACCTGATCCATTGGGGCGGAGACTGTCATATTTGGGATATTCCGCATAAAAGCCAGGTCGAAGATTCCGTGGTGAGTCGGGCCGTCCGCACCTACCAGACCACCGCGGTCCATACAAAATACAACATTCAAATTCTGAAGAGCAACATCATGAATAATCTGATCATAAGAGCGCTGCATAAATGAGGAGTAGATATTTACAAAGGGCATCATTCCACCCACTGCCAGCCCTGCGGCAAAAGTTACTGCATGCGGTTCGGCTATTCCGACATCAAAGGTTCGCTTAGGGAAAACCTTCATCATCATATTTAATGAACATCCCGACGGCATCGCCGGGGTTATCCCGACAATTTTATCGTTTTGCTGGGCAAGTTCAATGATTGTTTTACCAAAAACAAACTGATATTTAGGAGATTCGGGGACATCCGATGTTTTTGCGAATATTTCACCCGTAAGAATATCAAATTTTCCGGGAACCGCATGCCATTTAGTCGCATCATTCTCCGCGGGTGTAAATCCTTTCCCTTTTTTTGTAATAACATGGAGAATTTTAGGCCCGGGAATTGCCTTCAAATCATTTAAGATATGCACCAGCCCATGAACATCATGTCCGTCAACCGGACCGAAATAGCGGAATCCAAACGATTCGAACAGGTTACTGTTCCTAAAAACAACCGATTTCAAAGCCTGTTGTTGCTTCTGAAGCATTTTCCGCGCAAGAGGTCCGATCCATTTGAACTTCCCCATCGCCTTCCAGATCTTTGTTTTAAGGCTGTTGTAAACCGGTGACGCCTGCATCTGAACAAAATACTTACTGATCCCCCCTACATTGGGGTCAATGGACATATTATTATAGTTCAGAATAACAAGTACATCGGCATTCGAAGCCCCGGCATTATTCAGTCCTTCAAAAGCCATCCCCCCTGTCATGGAGCCATCACCAATCACCGCAATTACTTTTCGGTTGGTCTCCCCGTTGAGCGCGGAAGCAACAGCAATGCCCAAAGCCGCAGAAATTGAAGTCGAGGAGTGTCCAACACCAAAGGCATCATATTCACTCTCCGACATTTTCGGAAATCCACTGATTCCCTTATATAAACGGTTTGATCCGAAGACCTTCCTGCGTCCGGTGAGAATCTTATGACTGTAAGCCTGATGCCCCACGTCCCAGATCAACTTATCGTAAGGGGTATTATAGGTATAATGAAGGGCAACAGTAAGATCCACCACACCAAGGTTTGCCCCCAGATGGCCAGGATTCGATGCAGCCTCCCGGATGATAAATGTTCTAAGCTCAGCACAAACAACGGGAAGATCAGCCTCCTTTAATTTTCTGAGATCATCGGGTGAATCGATATGGTTGAGTAAATTATTTTCCAGATCAGCCATTAAAAAAATGAAACGTTATTATAATACACTTAGACAAATGTAGGGATAAAACCTGACCTCATAATTCAAATTCCTACCCTAATTATATAACCAATTTCTTAAAGGATTGTTTTCAGAAGAAAAGTCTCGTCGTTTCGACTCCACTCAACGACCTCCTCCCTCTCTCCTCTTCTCCCTTTCGCCTATTCTCCGCCGCGCCCCTTCGCCCGTTCGCAGTCGTGCACTCGTACCCTTCTCCCCTTCGCCAATCCTGTCGTCGTGCCGTCGTGCAGTCGTACCCTTCTCCCCTTTCGCCTCTTCTCCCTTTCGCCCGTTCGCAGTCGTACCGTCCTACCCTCGCTTCCTACTTCACCTTCCAGGCCGACTTTAATTCGTAAGCCTCCATTTCCTCAACCATCACCTCGCCACCCTGTATCCAGAATGTCAACTCCTTATCGTTTTCACCGGGAAAGAAACAACTGCTCAGCACCGCCTCGCCCTCATTGGCGAAAATTTCGATGGATGCACGGTCGACTAAAATCTCAAGCTGAAGGATTCCATTTTTGGTCTCAACGGTAGCGCGCCCACCCATGCACTCCAGCATTTTTTTCGCAACATCATACCGGATCTCTGTTCCCATCTCTTTTTTACCGTTTCGTATGATAAAACCAAAACCGTCGGAACTGCTGACATTTATTTTTGCTTTAATATGAATTGCATCGCCTGATATTGAGCTCACGAGATTTCCCTTTAAACCCGGAATAATATTCTTCATTTTCTTAGTCATCCCTTTGTCATGAAGGGTTGAAATAGCATCTACAGGCTTTTTGCAAAGGATTGGCCCCGATTTTGCTGTTCGTAACGAAAGCTCACAGGGGAAAGTCATCTGCCCGTTAAACGGCATATCGGGAAATTCGCCCCCCTTCATCCAGGCAAGTTGAATGAGCTTTCCCTCCGGTTGATTTGCCCAGGTCTGGGTAGCATAAAAATTCTTCCCATGATCCAGTACCTTCATCGCCGTTTCGGGAGTAAAGGTTTTGCCATCAAAGGAGCCCACCCTGTAGTCGCCGCTTCCACCAACCATTACCCATTTCGGCTTCGATTTATCGCCATCAAGCGGCAATTCAAAAAGATCCGGACATTCGAAAAATCCCGGATTATGGCTTTGTAATTCCCAGTTCAGCAAATCTTTTGATGTAAATATCGAGATTCCCTGTTTTGCCGCTACACCCTCAGGTTTACGGTAAAGCACCATAACCCAGCTTCCGGAAGGGCGGTGAAAAAATACCTTTGGATCACGCGCATCATCCTTTGCAAAAGGGATAACCGGATTTTTCGTATATTTTTGCCATGTCCGTCCTTTATCATTGCTGTAAGCGAGACGCTGACCGCATTCAAAACTTGTATAATAGATAAGCAAGGTCTTTTCACTCCCTTGTTGTAATCCTGTTGTATTGTTTTCATCGACTATGGCGCAACCCGAAAAGGCTGTTGCGTGGCTCTTGTCTTTGGAATCCTCATCAGGTGTAATTGCGATTGGAAGATGTTCCCAGTGAATCAGGTCCTTACTAACTGCATGTCCCCAGTGCATAAATCCCCACTCTTTGCCATTTGGGTTATATTGATAAAAAAGATGGTACTCACCGCCATACCAGACCAGCCCGTTTGGATCGTTCATCCAGTTTTTCTCAGGTGTAAAATGGTATTGAGGCCTGTATTTCTCCTCGTAGTATTTCTTATCCGATTTATTCGGTACATTCATGAAAGAGCAGTTAAGCGCAATCAGAATCAGCAGCAAGTATTTCATAGTAAAACAATTATAGAATCAAAGTTGGATTTCAGTGTTAGTGCCAAAGATATATAATCTATTGGCATTCTTGCATCAAAGATTCTAAATTGTACCTTTGACCCCATTAATAACCGATATGAGAAGAGACGAAATTGAGATAATGGCCCCTGTTGGTTCGTACGAAGCTTTGATGGCAGCAATCCATGCAGGTGCCGGATCTGTCTATTTTGGAGTAGAGCATCTCAACATGAGGGCGCGCTCGGCAAACAATTTTTCGCTCGAAGATCTGAGGGAGATCTCACGTCGTTGCCACCTTGCCGGAGTGAAAACCTATCTGACAATTAATGTAGAAGTCTTTGATGAAGAGTTTACAATCCTTTCCGAAGTGCTTATAGCCGCCCGCGATGCCGGAATATCGGCCGTAATCGCCGCAGATATGTCTGTAATCCAGCAATGCCGTGAGCTGGGTATTGAGGTACACATCTCCACTCAGGTAAATATCACCAACTATGAGGCTGTGAAGTTTTATGCCCAATTTGCCGATGTGATGGTGCTCGCACGTGAGATGAATCTGGGCAGGGTAATGAATATCTCTGAGAAAATCATCGAAAATGACCTGCGCGGTCCGTCGGGAAACCGCGTGCGACTCGAAATGTTTGTCCATGGTGCCCTTTGTATGGCTACCTCCGGGAAGTGCTACCTCTCGCTTCATGAAACCCACTCCTCTGCAAACCGCGGCTCCTGCATGCAGGCCTGCCGGCGGGCTTATGTGGTAACAGACAAGGAGACAGGCCGGGAACTCGAAGTCGACAACGAATATATCATGTCGCCTAAAGATTTGAAGACGATACATTTCCTCAATAAAATTCTCGACTCGGGAGTTACAGTACTCAAAATCGAAGGGAGAGCCCGAAGCCCTGAATATGTCAAAACTGTTGTGGAATGTTACCACGATGCCGTAGATGCGTGGCATGAAAATACGTTCACAGCAGAAAAAATTGCCTCCTGGGACGAAAAACTCGCTACCGTTTTTAATCGCGGATTCTGGGACGGCTATTACCTCGGACAAAAACTTGGTGAATGGAGCGCCAACTACGGCTCGCTGGCGACAAAGAAAAAGATCTACACCGGAAAGGTAACCAACTACTTCTCGAACCTTGGGGTCGCTGAGATAAAGCTTGAAACCGGAGGATTTAAAGTTGGTGACGAGATGATTGTGAATGGTCCGAGCACTGGCGTTATTCAACTCAGGATCGAAGAGATCCGGGTTGGTCTGGAGTCTGTCGAAGAGGCAAAGAAGGGTGAACTCTGCTCTGTCAGAGTAGGAACGAAACTCCGTCGTTCGGATAAGGTTTATAAATTGGTTGATGCAGCATTGGTAAAAGCTCAATAGGAGGTTGTTTATAACGCCAATTACCCGGGAGTTGTGAGACTCCAACCTCAAAGCAGATAACCCTTGTAATAGGGCGAGTAGATTGAAACTTAACAAACACAAGAAAAGACACTAATTCGCTAATAAATAAGGCTTTGCGGCTTTGCGTGATGAAAGAGAGTTTTTAATGAAACGTTTTACGAAGATTTCGCCACGACGCGGCTTGCCTCTTCACTTGAATGATAATTCTACAAAGATTTGGCTGCTCCGCAGCCTGCCTATTGAGGCTGTCCCAAAAGTCAATTTACCGCGGAGTTACGCAAAAAAAACGCAAAGTGAAGCAGAGTTATTATATTGCAATTTAATACGTTGCGGCTCTCTTCGGTTGTCCTCAGCGGTTCTCTGCAGTTAAAATATTTACTTTTGATACAGCCTCTATAGCTTTGTAGTCCGTCAAGTGACGGATACAAAATCACTAAAGCAACGTAGTTGCGACATCTTAATGGATCATCAGTTTAACCGGACAATAGTGAACTAAAATCTATTGAAAATACTTTTTACAAATATTTATTTATAATTACCCGTTAAAAACTATTTTTACAATCATTTCCAAAACCAGAGCCGCGAAGCCCTATGGGTAAAAAGATTATTGTCGCCATAACGATCCTTTTGATCGCCGGACTATTTACCGGTTGGTACCTCTTTACGCAGGAATCCAAATACCTGGGCACCTCAGCCTTCAGTGCGATCCCCGAAAATAGTGCCGTCGTCATCCGCATCCACAATCTTAAAAAATTCACTGCCTCATCACGGATTAACCCGATCTGGAAAGGGTGTTCCACATTGCCAGGGATCGCTGATTTATACCAAAAAATAAGCTTTACAGACGCACTGCTCGACTCAATTTCTAAACCTGACAATTCATTGGAGAATAAAGAGCTGACAATTGCCTTCAATCGGGAGAATGACCATTTCGAATGGCTCGCAATACTTGAACTGGCAAGCTTGAGTGAAAAAAGGATCATTGCCGGGACTGTTACAAAATACTTCACTCAACAAGGGGCAATATCGGAAACAACAAAATCCGGGAATGGGGTAATAACGGGCTATTCGTGGCGGACAAAGGGCGGATCACAGCACTTCTATACCACCCTGTTTCGCGGATTAATGTTAGGAAGTCCGGAACGGAAATATGTCGAAGCGGGAATAAACCAGCTTGAAGATCCTGCAAAACCTGGAAACGCTGTTTTTGGCAAGGTAAACAAAAACAATGCAGGAAATGTCGATGCCAGGATCTACGTGAATCATAAAAGGTTACCTCAATTTGCAAAATCACTTTTCTCCGAAACCTTTTTGGAACGGTATAAAGCCTCGGCACCATTTGCGACATGGTCAGAACTTGATCTGACGCAAAAACCGGACGAGGTGATTCTGAACGGCATTAGTTTTACGGCTGATTCGCTAAACAACCACCTTCAAATATTCCTTCGTCAACAGCCTGATACATTCAGGCTTGCCCGGATTTTTCCTGCTCAGTCGACCTTCTTCTTGAGCTATGAGATCAACAACAATGTTCATTTTTTTGAGGATTATGAGCAACTGCTAGCGAATCACCACCATTTGGAGGCGTACCGGAAAGCTTTAAGTCAAACAGATTCCCTCTATGGGATAAACTTCCAAAAAATTGTTTCGGATCATCTTGACGGCGCAGCGGCGATTGTCTACACACAACCCGATCCAACGATGGCTGAGGAGAATAAATATCTTGTACTGCGGATAAACAGCGAAAGTCAGGTCGAGGAGGCATTATTACCCTTAGCCATTGAGATACCTGGTCGCAGAAAACGGGATAAGCCCAAAAATTACACCCCATTTGTCATTGATGCAGAGACCGAATTCAAAATTTATCAAACGGAAGTGTCTGATTTTGGCAGCTTGGTTTTTGGTGAACTCTTTGCAGGGGTAAAAACCAATTTTTATGCAACCTACGACAATTACCTGGTGATGGGATCCTCTTTCGCCGCTGTGGGAAGCTTTCTGAAGGCTAACGTCTTACACGAAACACTCGAAAACAATCAAGTCTACCGCAAGCTCACTAAGGGACTATCCGATAAGTTAAATATTTATCTCTGGTGTTCTCCTGGTCGTGCTCTTCCCTTTTTCAGGGAGATGTTAAATAACGATCGCTATGCAGGTTTTAGCACTGAACTGAAAGCCTTATTGAAAATTGAATCTGTTGGCTGGCAGATAGGGAATGAAAATGGCATGCTTTATAACATGGCCAGGCTTCAATATAATCCTGAAGTTTACGAAACACCCTCTTCTGTAATCTGGAAGAGTCACCCCGGCGGCGCACTGATCTCCCCGCCGATATTTATCCCGAACAGTTCTGGCAAATCTCATTCCGGGATTCTTATCCAGGATAAAGATTTGAACCTGATGCTGATCAATGCCGATGGACGTACGTTATGGAAAATAAAGCTGACAAGCCCTATAAACAACAAAATTATTGTACCAAAAGGACTATCCAACGGAAAACAACAGCTTTTCTTCAGCACATCCGATGCTTTATATTCCATGAACCAGGATGGCAAAATTCTGAATAACAACACTTTTAAACTTAAATCAACTGCCTCCAATGCCGTTTCGGTATTTGATTACGATAAAAATAACGATTACAGGTTTTTTATTGCATGTAAGGACCATAAGGTATACCTCTATGATAAAAAAGGTAAGATCGTCACTGGGTGGAACCCGCCTAAAACAGAGCATTTGGTGACGCAAACAGTGCAGTTCTTTCGGGTAGAAAATAAAGATTACCTCGTCTTTACCGACAAAAACCGTGCATATATCCTCGATAGGAAGGGGAAACCTGCGGTGACAGTGAAAGGAAACCTCACCTTTTCAAACAACGCATTCACACTCCAGCCAAAATCGGGTAAAAACAAGGCGCGTCTGACCACAACAGATGCCACAGGGACCATAATTTCTATTGGATTTGATGGCACAATAAAAAAGATGGAGGTAGGTACTTTCTCACCGGAACATCACTTCCTCTGTTTGGATGCCAACCCGGATATGGGCTTGTGCTATATCTTTCTGGATAACGAAACCCTGTCTGGGTATGACAGGCAGGGGAACAGCCTATTCTCCCGCAAATTTAAACATCCCATCCTTACAGCACCCCAACTGTTTAGATTTCCCAATAAAAGTGTGAAAATAGGAATTAGCGATACTGCTGAGAATAAGATCTATTTATTGGATAGTGACGGATCTGTATCCAACGGCTTCCCCCTCGACGGCTCAACCCCATTTGACATCACCTTCACGGACACTTCCTCCGGATCTTTCAGGGTTGTTACCGGCGCCCCGGATGGTGAGTTAATTAACTATGAGATTAAATAGGGAGGAACTATCGAAAGTGTGGGCCTGACTGCAAATTGACGCTTAATTCATAAAACATCTAAAATCAGCCCCTCACTTTAGGATCTTTCAAGGATTAAGTTTTTATTCTCAGTCAGCTCCTCACTGAACAAAACACAGAAAATTTTGCTAAATTTGCACTGGTTTACAAAATCAACAAATGATGGAACTTTATATTCTGCTTAATATCGTCTCGTTTTTAGATCTGTTGATGATTATCCTGGTGATATACTACGGATTCAAATTTCTGATCCGGTTTATTGCCCCCCATGTTGTAGATAATGCAGCCAATAAGATCTATCAGGATATGCAAAATAAGGCGAACTCAAACCAGGGAAACTCTGTCCGGAAAGGTGATGTTACGATCGATTATTCCAATAAAAAACCTAAAAAATTCGGTCGTTCAGACGGCGATTATATTGAATTCGAGGAGGTTGATAACAAGAAATAACAACAGTTAAAACATTATATTTTAATCACTTAATAAGAGAGTATCTGATTGCTCTTCAATCTACTATTTATGGCTCAGGAAGATTTATTCAAAAAACTGATAGCGCACTGCAAAGAATATGGCTACGTATTCCCATCCAGCGAAATCTACGACGGACTAAGTGCAGTCTACGATTATGGTCAATACGGCGTCGAGCTGAAGAATAACATCAAAAAATACTGGTGGGATTCAATGGTTTTGCTTCATGAAAATATTGTGGGTATCGATTCTGCAATCTTTATGCATCCTACTATCTGGAAAGCTTCCGGCCATGTTGACGCATTTAATGACCCTCTTATTGATAACCGCGATTCAAAGAAACGTTACCGCGCCGATGTCCTGATCGAAGAGCAACTGGCAAAAATCGAAGGCAAAATCGAGAAAGAGGTCGAAAAGGCAAAAGGACGGTTTGGCGAGAGCTTTGATGAGGCTCAGTTTCGGGCGACCAACGGCCGTGTACTTGAATCTCAAGGGAAATGGGATGCGTTGCATAACCGTTTTGCCGAAGCACTTAATAATGCAGATCTTGCTGAATTAAAACAAATTATCGAAGACCAGGAGATTGTTTGCCCCATCTCGGGAACGCGCAACTGGACCGAAGTGCGTCAGTTTAACCTGATGTTCTCAACCGATATGGGTTCCACTGCCGATGGAGCCATGAAAATATACCTTCGTCCCGAAACAGCCCAGGGGATCTTTGTGAATTATATGAATGTGCAGAAATCGGGCCGAATGAAAATTCCGTTTGGGATAGCCCAGATTGGGAAAGCATTTCGTAATGAGATTGTTGCCCGTCAGTTTATCTTCCGGATGCGGGAATTTGAGCAGATGGAACTGCAGTTTTTCGTTCGCCCCGGAACCGAGCTCGAGTGGTTTGAGAAATGGAAAGAGCTCAGGATCAAATGGCATCAGGCCCTTGGGTTTGGAACCGAGAATTACAGGTTTCACGTCCATGAGAAGCTTGCTCACTACGCTAATGCAGCAGTGGATATCGAATACCGGTTTCCATTTGGGTTTAAGGAAGTTGAAGGGATCCATTCCCGCACCGATTATGACCTTTCCCAGCATCAGAAATTTTCAGGAAAGAAAATTCAATATTTTGATCCAGAACTGAACAAATCGTATGTTCCGTTTGTTGTAGAGACGTCGATCGGTGTGGATCGGATGTTTCTGCAGATTATTTCAGCCGCTTATCACGAAGAGGTGGTTGAAGATTCTAACGGGCAAAAGGATACACGCGTAGTTCTGAGACTGCCGGCGCCAATTGCACCGGTAAAGCTCGCGGTGATGCCCCTCATAAAAAAAGATGGCCTGCCCGAAAAGGCACGCGAGATCATCGACGAGCTGAAATTTGATTTCAACTGTCAGTATGATGAAAAAGATTCGATCGGCAAACGTTACAGACGTCAGGACGCCATTGGTACACCATTTTGTGTAACAGTGGATCACGATACAGCCGCAGACAATACAGTGACCATCCGCTACCGCGACACGATGTTGCAGGAGCGGGTTGAGATCAGTAAATTGCGGGATATTATCCTGAATGAGGTAAGTTTTAGAAAACTGTTTAGTCAGCTAAAATAATTTACACCATTCAGTTAGTTGCCAGAGCCAGGTGCATGCTTATTTTCAATGCATTACAAGTAGTCCGTGTGACTCAGGGGGCGAAGCTGTGCAAGGTAGTCATTGCGAGGACGAGGCACGAGGACGAAGCAATCTACTCATTAGTACTGTCATTGCGAGGACGAGGCACGAGGACGAAGCAATCTACTCATTAGTACTGTCATTGCGAGGACGAGGCACGAGGACGAAGCAATCTACTCATTAGCACTGTCATTGCGAGGACGAGGTACGAGGACGAAGCAATCTACCAATCGAATGACTGCCCCATTATCCCCACAGTAGATTGCTTCGTCACATTAAAACAACACTCGTCCTTTCAGGAACTTAATCATTTCCCGTTCCTCGCAATGACAGTACTGATGGAAGAGGACGAGGAACGAGGACGAAGCAATCTACCAATCGAATGACTGCCACATTATCCCCACAGTAGATTGCTTCGTCACATAAAAACAATACTGTCCTTGCAGGAACTCAATCATTTCCCGTTCCTCGCAATGACAGTCCTGATGGAAGAGGACGAGGTACGAGGACGAAGCAATCTACCCATTAGCACTGTCATTGCGAGGACGAGGAACGAGGACGAAGCAATCTTCTCCATCGAATGACTGCCCCATTATCCCCACAGTAGCTTGCTTCGTCACACAAAAACAATACTCGTCCTTTCAGGAACTTAATCATTTCCCGTTCCTCGCAATGACAGTTCCAAATGGAAAAGGACGAGTTACGAGGACACTTCCATCAGGGACAAATACCCCCCGAATGTTACGTAAAGGTTACAATTAGCCTTAATAGGCAGTTGAGGGGTACCATACCACCAATAAGAATTACTTTAGCAAACCGTTTAGCCCCTGATTTAAGGTTTAAAAGGGTAAAACATGATCTCCTCAAATGGGAGTGAGCGGGCGAAGCTGTAAGAAAGAACAAGAAAATATCTGCAAAAATTAGGAATTAAGGTAGATTAATAGAAATATTGTACTTTTGCCCCCTAATTCTGAAATATACCTTAAAATCAAAATATAACCATCATCAAATTCATTAACTAGAAATGAAAACCGGTACAAAAATCTTCGCAATCCTGGCACTGCTCTCCATCTTCTCCTGCAGAAGCAGTAAGGACCTTATCTACTTAAAGGATGCAGCCCAAAACGACATTATCAAAGGACTTCCATCCACTGTTACAGAACATATCCTTAAGACAGGCGACATCCTTTACGTAAGTATCAAGTCAACAAATGCCGATGTAAATCAACTTTACAACCCGGAAGCTACAATGGAAGGTACTGGAGGTGGCCAATCGTATATGAAATTCTCAACTCCAAGTGGAGCATATCTTTATGGTTTTGAAATAGATAAAGAGGGAGAAGTAAAATTACCTATGCTTGGAAATATTAAACTATCCGGACACACCCAGTCGGAAGCAGAACAGATCGTGCAGAAGAAAGCCGATGAGACACTGACTGCACCAATTGTAAAAGTAAAACTCCTTAATTTCAAGATAACTGTAATGGGTGAAGTACGTAACCCTGGTGTTTACTACAACTACAACAACTCAATTAACCTTATCGAAGCACTTGCAATGGCAAGCGGAAATACCGATTTTGCAACAATAAAAGATGTGATGGTTGTGCGGCCAAGTGCCGAAGGAAACAAAACTTTTATGCTCGATCTTACATCGAAAGATGTTTATTCATCTGAAGCCTTTTACCTTCATCCGAACGATAATATAATTGTCCGTCCCGATAAAAATAAAAGTACTCAGCTCAACAGCCAGGCCTACTCACTGTTCCTCTCCACTACATCGGTACTGGTTACAGTGTTAGGATTTTTGCTTGTCCTGAAACCATTCTAAAATTACAATCCTGAACAATACAATTTATTTCGTTTGAACCTATAGCATCTTTATGAACCCTGTAAACAACAGCGAAGAACGGGAAGTCGAACAAGAATTTGACTTTAAAAATATATTATCTCTGATCGTACGGCAATGGCAGTGGTTTTTGCTTTTTGGCGTAATCGGATTTAGTTCAGCTTACATCTATACGAAGCTCTCTAAACCGATGTATACGGTCACCACATCGATCATGATACCGGAGAAATCATCCGGTATGGGCAGTGATATGGCCAATATGTTCAAGGGGGTCGTCGATCAGCCACAAAACAATATCTTTAACCAGATTGAGATCATAACTTCCTATGCTCCGATAAATCAGACTCTGCAAAATCTGAGTTGGGGTACAAGCTGGTACAAAAAAAGCCTGTTTATTTGGCATGGTATCTACAAACAGGAACCTTTTGATGTTAGGGAAGGACAAAATTTTGTAAACCTGAAGGGGGTAGCTATAAATATTACACCAACCAACGATCAGAACTATGCAATCTCGGTAAAGCAAAAAGTCACTCTCAACGAAAGTCCAACAGAATTAGCCTTTGAAGGGACGGGAACTTATGGTCGTCCTTTTGTTAATACCTGGTTTAACTTCACACTGGATAAAAAACCGAATATCGACAAAATACCGGAGGGTCAGTACCAGTTTGTATTTAACGATCTGAACCATTTAACCCTCGGATATAAAGGAAGGATTAAAGCAACGCTGAAGACAAAATTAAGTGACATCGTCCAGTGCCAGATTACAGGTGAAGAACCCCAAAAAGATGGCGAATTCCTCAACGAATTGCTTAGAGTGTATATCAATAGCAAGATGAACCTCCAAAACGAGGCTCAGCGGAGATCGCTCGATTTCATCAACAAACAGTTGACAGGGATCTCCGACTCAATGAACAGTGCCGGAGCCCGTTATACAAACTTTCGTGCAAAGAATAACGTGATCAACCTCGACACAGAGGGGACCATGGTGATGAATAATCTTAAAGAACTTGAATCCGAGCGGGCTACTAGCCAGATGCAGCTCGACTATTTCAACAATATCCTTGCCTATCTGAACGAACCGGGAAACCAGAAACAACTGATCTCCCCTTCTGTCGTAGGGATACAGGACGCAGCACTTAACGCACTCGTTGTAAAGCTCGGTGAACTGTATAACCGCCGACAGGTTGTCTCATTCAGTACAAAAGAAAACAACCCTGCATTGGGATTGATCGATAAGGAACTGGCACAAACACGCAGCCAGTTATCCGAAAACCTGCGCAACCTTATCGACAATGCATCCAAATCGATAAACAGTCTCAAGGAACGTCAGTCGACGATCAATATCCAGCTCAATAAACTGCCCGAAAAAGAGCAGCAGATGATCGATATTCAGCGTCAGTTCAACGTAACCAACGATTTGTACACCTTCCTGCTCAAGAAGAGAGCCGAAACAAATATAACCCTCGCATCCAGTGTCCCCGATGTTCAGATCATCGACATAGCACGTCCGGACGATGCAGTTCCTGTAGGCCTTTCACGCACAATTATCCTGTTGATAGGTGTAATCCTTGGAATCGGAATACCGATATTGGTAATCATACTATTGAAAATGTTTGATACCAAAATACGGACCCAGGAGGATATCGAAAACAATACCCGTGTACCGATCATTGGAAATATCATGCATGACCTTTCGGGTACACAGCTCATCGTATACGAAAATCCCAAATCGGTAATGGCCGAAGCATTCCGTACGTTCCGGACAAACCTTCAGTATATGCTTCCTGAGAGCCAGGGGAGAGTGATTTCTGTACAATCTACCCATCCGGGTGAAGGGAAGACCTTCGTATCGGTGAACCTGGCCTCCATCCTGGCAATGAACGACAAAAAGGTTGTGATTATTGGGGTCGACCTTCGCAAGCCAAAACTGCATCACGTATTCGACCTGAGTAACGAAAAGGGGTTAAGCACCTACCTGATCGGATATGACAAATTTGAGGATGTTGTCCTTCCTACATCAGTGAGCAACTTGTACATGATCCCTGCGGGACCTATCCCTCCAAACCCTGCCGAATTACTTGGAAAACCAGAGATGAAAGCCTTGCTTGATAAGTTACGCCTGACGTTTGACTATGTCATCATGGATAATGCTCCGGTATCGTATGTGACCGACGGAATCATTGCCGGTCAGCTCTCCGATCTGAATATCTTTATCCTGCGCTACGGTTTCTCCCGCAAGCAGCAGATCGATATGATTAATCATTACGGCGAGAAACAGATGATCAATCACCTGGCGATCGTTGTAAACGACATCAAACTCGAATCCTTTGGTTACTCCTATTCCAAATATTCACGTTACGAAGCCTATTACCACTACTCATACAAGAAAAACTACAACTACACCTATTACTCCTCAGATGATGAGGGTAAGGTGAAGAAGAAGAAGGGGTAGGGACGACGAAACGACTGTGCGACTGCGAGTGGCGAAGGGGAGAAGAGGCGAAGGGACGAAGGGTCGTTGAGCGGAGTCGAACCGAGGCCTGAAATGGCTAGCATATTTAAGTCTTATGAACTTCCTATAAATAGATAACCCTTTCATGGTTTATTCTTCGAGGAAGAGGTACACTTATTGCGCAAAATGGTACACCTACCAACAAATACGCTACATCTGTCAAATGGTTCGATGCAAAATATCCAAATGACAATCAAATAATCAATTTTGGCTACTTTTACGGCACTGAAAAAAATCAGAATAACTCCTCCATTGCCTTATCGGTGGTGGTCAGCAAATGGGAGTGAAAGGGCGAAGCTATAATAGAATGATTCGTTATTCATTGTTGGAAGATAATTTGGTCTGGATGATCTCCCCCTTTCGCGAAAGGGGAAACACAAGGGGGATTTGGGGCAGAATTTTGTCATCCTGTAACTCATTCCCGATTGACCTCGCCCCGGCCCTTTCCAATGGCGAGGGTGACTGTGGAATAAAAATTCCATACAGGTTACGGGGTTAGAATTACAAATGATTTAAAATAAGTCCACTAATTACACCAATTTACACTAATTTTAAAAGTTTAGATAAATCATCATACCCTCGGTATGATAAAAGAAATTTGAATTATGGCAGTCTCCAAAATCACGTCCACGACGTTATGCCATTTTCAATCCTACGAATTGGTGAAAATTCGTGTAATTCGTGGACAAAAAGTAGCATGGACAAAAATTGTCAATCTATTAAAATATAAGCTTAGTGGATTCCTCTCAAAAAATACTCGTAACCGGTGGTGCCGGATTCATTGGCTCTAACTTATCTGAAGCCCTGATCGCAGCCGGTCACCATGTAACTGTCCTGGACAATTTCTCCACCGGTAAGATGGAGAACCTTGAGAACCTCCTCTCCCACCCCAATTTCAAACTGATTACTGGGGACATCCGCAACCTTGAGAATTGCAAACAGTCTGTGGAGGGGATCGATTACGTTTTTCATGAAGCAGCACTCGGATCCGTACCCCGCTCCATCGGCGATCCGATAACAACCAATGACGTCAATGTCTCGGGCTTTCTGAATATGCTCATTGCTGCACGCGATGCAAAAGTGAAACGGTTTATCTATGCAGCCAGTTCATCCACCTATGGAGATTCTGAATCACTACCAAAGGTAGAAGAGGTAATCGGGAGACCTTTGTCACCCTATGCGATAACAAAATATGTAAATGAGCTCTATGCCGATGTCTTTTCGAGGACTTACGGCATTGAATGTATTGGATTGCGCTATTTCAATGTCTTTGGCCGCAAGCAGGACCCCAACGGAGCCTATGCAGCAGTAATCCCACTCTTTGTGAAGCAACTGATGAATCACGAGTCACCCCTCATCAACGGCGACGGAGAGTATTCACGCGATTTTACGTATATTGATAATGTGATTCAGATGAATATGCTGGCGATGTCAACCACCGATCTTCAGGCTGTAAATACAGTTTACAATACTGCCTTTGGTGACCGAACCACTTTGAATCAGTTGATTGGCTACCTCAAGGAGTTCCTGAGTGAGCTGGATCCAAAAATTGAGAAGGTTAAAATCATCCACGGTCCAAACAGGGTTGGGGATATCCCCCATTCGCTGGCATCGATCGACAAAGCCCGAAGATTACTGAACTATAATCCCCAGTATAATCTCCGAGCCGGACTCAGGGAAGCAGTTAAATGGTACTGGCTAAATACGAACACCCCCATAAGTGAAGGTTTCACTGAACGAAATCAAAATGACCTTATAGAGGTCAAAGGTTTATAGAAAAAATCAACAACGAGTTATATACAACTTCGGCCGAGTCGTACCCTGTTTTATCAGGAAATCTTTCTATAAACCTTAAAATCCTCTGGATTTAACACATCCTCCTATTTCGAACCAAATGGGGACTTGAGCGTTCTATCCCAAATGAAATCACTAAAACGATGACCGATATCCGTTGGATTCAGCGATTCAATAACTATCAAAAAGCCCTTTCTCAGCTAACCCGTTTTATGCAGAAAAATGAGCTGAACGAGATGGAAGAGCAGGGGCTGATACAATCGTTTGAATATACCTTCGAGCTAGCCTGGAAAACCTTACAGGATTATTTGGAAGAGCAGGGAGGTTATCTGGATATTAAAGGACCAAGACCTGTTCTGATGCGGGCGTTCCAGGATGGTTACCTCACAAATGGCGAAAAATGGATGGAGATGCTCAAGGATAGAAACCGCACAGTTCACACATATGATGAAGAAATTGCTCACCAGATTTCAAAAGCAATAATTCTTGACTATTATAAACTCCTTTTCGAATTAAACGAAAAGTTATCAAAATTTATGGTTTGATTGAATACCTGATAATAAACGACTTCAAATAAAATCAAGGAAGAGCAAGAATGAATTTTGGGTTGTCTGAACAAGTACTTGAGAAAATAATTACACTCTTTGGCAAGGAGACTGATGTCGAGGAGGTAATTTTATTCGGATCACGTGCAAAAGGAACTTTTAAAGAGGGGAGTGATATCGATTTAGCCTTAAAAGGAGCAAACACGGATCTGCAGCTTTTACGAAAAATCGAACTGGAAATTGATGATCTTATGCTACCCTATGTTGTTGACCTTGTAATCTACAATAAAATAAAAGAACCACAATTAACCGATCATATCAATCGCACAGGTAAGAAAACTCAATAAAATTTGAAGTTGTTTTTATCTGGCAAATGCATGAGCCCTGTTGACATTTCACTCTACATAGC
>Ga0118677_10004775_pt1 | contig 24332 bp, 24 predicted proteins | sample AliMusrvi5mmetaG_FD_86154 | JGI IMG/M metagenome (GOLD analysis project Ga0118677, IMG submission 86154)
GTTGCGGGACGTTGGGATTGAATGTGGGCATGGTGCGTTCTCCTGTTGGTTAGGGCTTGCCCCGCACCAAGCGGGGTTACCGATTTTTTAGCGCAAACCTGCCAAACATTGCAACCGCGATTACCGGCAACGAAAAAAGCTGAGCCACCGCCGACTCGCGGCGTGAACCGCGATAGCGGAACTGACAGCGCCAACGGCGGTTGGCTCCGGCGACTGGTTAGGCGTATGACGAAAATCACTCATCAATGTGTCGTCCGGTGACTCGAAGCCCAATCTACTGCCTTGCCAGTTTTGAGTCGCACTTGGAAACCAGAAAACACAAAGTCTTCCTTCGTGCCCGGCGGTGCGTCTGGCAAGTTAAAATAAACTATCTCATCAACGTTGGTAAAGGCACTCTCAAACTTGGGGTTCTTCTCGTCGTATATCGGCTGCCCAAACCGCTGGATAATCGCAGTGATAGGCGTGCCGGGCTGAACAAACGTCCGAACATCATCTTCGGTGTATAGCTGCCAAGAGGCTCGTGTCTGTCGTGAACACGATGCCACAGCAAAAAGTGCCAGAAATGTAATGATGACGAAGTGCTTCATACGCCTAACGACCGAGCTCACACACGCCGGACCAAAAGACGCTGCCCGCGAAGCGGAACTGAGAGTGCCATCCGGCGTTGTGTGCAGCGATTTTGTTGGGCGCTTCGTTTTTCATATTCTGCGCTCTCACACGCTCGGCGACGGCACACCGCGAAGCATCGCGACACGCCTCGCCAGCGTACGGCACGCAATCGCCAAAAGCCACGACAGAAAAGTCAATCCAAGCAAGAAAGGAACCGGCATGAAGAAACGAAAACGCACCCCCTGATTCGTGAAGGAGCCGCCTCCCGCAGAACTCGGAGTAAAGTACCACTCAGGTGTATCGTAGCGGGCATCCAGCACCTTCCCATCGCCACCAACCTGAACCTCCAATCTATGCCGAATCAGAGGAATAGCCGGGCTCAGAAGCCACAGCCTGAGGTCAAACATCTGGTCGGCTCCCGGCATCTCGACAGGCCTGGTGCTGTCGCAGGCGGCTCGCCCAGGAAAGCCCCAAAAGTCGGTCGTCCAATAGTTGATAACGCGCCGTGTGCCAGGCGCAAATCGGTGCAACCAGAAAAGCCTGTCTAGTTGGTTGGCGTCATGGGCTGCGACTGCCGCAACACAGGTCTTTGTCGCGGCACGTTCCCACAGAAGCACTACGTAGATCAGGACCGGGCTAAGCAATATAAGGCAGAGCAACCACAGCTCAGTGAGGAGCCGGAGCGACATCCTTGCTCTGGGACTACCTGCGGTCATGTGTCATCGCGCCCAACGCTCCGCTTGAGCCGCGAGCGCCCGCAGGGCGCGAGTTGGCTCCAAGCGGCTTGTTGGGTGTTCGCTGAATCTCTTCACTCCGCTTTCTCCGCGAGGGCTGCCTTCAATACCGGAGACTGCTCGCCGGCCTTCTCAATGCGCGCCAGCAATGCCTCCCTGTCGGATGACGGGCGCTGGAGCTTGCTGTAAACTCGATAATATCCCGCCACCCGCTTTGCCAAGAACTGCTTTGCTGCGTCCGTCTGGCCGGCCTCAAGCTTCTGCAAGACGCCAAGGTCTGTGGCGGCCACGTAACTCTCCTGAAGAGCCATGTCGGCTGTCGCACTCTTGGCGTTTCTGGCTGCCTCAGCAATCTCTTGGTCAGACATGCCGGTGATCTTCTTGAAATTTCGGGCGTAATACGACTGTGGTCGGGTGTAGCCCCAATACCATCCCGCGCCGAGTCCAAGCGCCAACATGGCGAGCCCTACTGTGAAAAGTCGTTTCATCGGTAATCACCTATCGAAAAAAGCTGAGCCACGCCGGACCAAAAACCGTGGACCGCGCAGCGGAACTGCCAGCGCCAACCGGCGTTGGCTCCGGCGACTTGTTAGGCATCGTGGTCATAAATCTCATGCTTTCAGCCGCAGAAACGGCACGACGGCTGCAATGAAAAAACCGCACATCAACAATGACACGGCTAGAACGAGTGTGCCAGCAAATACAAAGACCGCGCTCGGAGTCAACTCCCGCCGCAATGTCAGCACCGTCGAATAAATAATCCAAGGCACGGGACAAAACAAAATCCAGAGATTCGGATGAAACAAAAGAGTCGTGGGGGCTGGCAAATAATCTAACTCTCGTCCTGAATCCGCGAGCGACTTCATAATCAGACATGACATGCCCCAGCAGGTATAACAAACCGCTGCAAACGCCAACGTCATAAACCATGTAAAAATCTTCATAGGCGCGAACGATGCCTAACGTCGAAGCTCAGCGACAGGGCGTAAGCCCTGTTCGCTGAAGCGCATTGTTAGGCTTGCCTCCTCTTCAAGACAAGCTTGTGAATCACAAATGCCGTCACTCCCCATATCAGCGGACTCAGAAACCAAAAATCAACCATGCCAGTGGCGGTCCCAGTCTTGTACTCGTACTCGAAAAACTCTGTAGGAAACGTCAGCGTCAGCCACAGCCCCAAGAATATCCTATCAACAAAACTCGATTCAATGCCTTTCGGACCAGATATGGTCACCCCGAGCAACAACGTGAGTAGAATTGCAGCGGCATTGTAGAGAGCGACTCTCAAGCCTGTACCAAATGCTCCTGAAATCTTCATACGCCTAACATATGTATTCGGCCATACTCAGGATTCAAAGCCTAACTGGCTGAATTGTCAAGAATCGGTTGCCGGGCTGAAGGTTAGCGAGAATCGAGTCCGGACTATCGCTCCGGCGAATGCCATACTCAGTAAGGGGTTTACCGGAGTGATATTTTGGTGGCAGCACCACGGGCGGGCGACCGGCCGTCAATGCTCAGGACCCGGCGTGCCGATACCCAAAACCGGCCAAAACCTTCACCGCGCTCCGAGCGTGGCAAGTTTCCGGTCCAAAACGGCTATTTTGGGCATTTTTGGGGTATCGGAGGCTCAAAAAGGCCATTTTTGAGGTTTTCCTTGTCATTAAAATTCCGCGCGATAGCGTTCGCGCCGGGTTTTATAGCGTTCGCGCGAAGTTTTATAGCGTTCGGACGGCGCGCGAACGCTATGCCGGGAAGTTTTATAGCGATGTCACGGCGCGCGAACGCTATGCCGGGAAGTTTTATAGCGTTGTCGCGTGGCGCGAACGCTATGTTGCGGAGTTTTATAGCGATGTTGCGACGCGCGAACGCTATCTTGCTAAGTTTTAGACCCTTGGCGCACGACCCGTAACCATTGCCGGCAGTGGGACAGCTTGGCGAAGCAAGGCGTGAAGAGCTACGAAGTGCAAACGGTGCTCAATCCGCTGAATAACGATCCCAGCGTAGGCCCATGGACGCCGCAGCCGAGCGTTACCAAGTCAAAGTGCGCGCTCCTCGGCTTCACCTCTGGCGCGCGGATTTGGGTGCGGGTGCGTGGCATCGGCCCCGCCGGTGCCGGCCCGTACAGCGACCCGGCCACCATCATCGTGCCATAACCGTAACTCAACCGTTCTTAACCAACCGGCCGGGAAGGCAACTTCCCGGCCGCGTTGTTGGGTGGGCACCGGGAGGCTTGCAATCCGGGCGGCGCTCGGTAATGTTACGGGCGCATCACGGAGATTATCTCAATGAAAACATTCACAACAATCGCGGCGGCTCTGCTGCTGCTTACAGGAGCAATGACTATGGCGGCGGACACGGAGACGGTGGCGGTAATCGAAACGAAGTTCGGCAAGCTGGTCGTGGAGTTTTACGATACGGATGCGCCGAAGACGGTGGCGAATTTCCAGAAGCTGACCAAGGACGGCTTTTATAACGGCACGGCGTTTCATCGGGTGATTCCGGGGTTCATGATTCAGGGCGGCGATCCGTTGAGCAAGCAAGACCCGCAAGGCGCCCGCGTGGGTACGGGCGGTCCCGGCTACACGGTGCCGGCGGAAATCAAACGCGACCACACGCGGGGCACGTTGGCCACCGCGCGCCTTGGTGGCCCGATGAATCCGAAAAAGGATTCCAGTGGTAGCCAGTTCTTTATTAACGTGAAGGATAACGATTTCCTGAACGGCGACTACACTGTCTTCGGTAACGTGATTGCCGGCATGGATGTGGCCGACAAGATTGTCGCCGTTCCGCGCGATGGCCGCGATAATCCAAACGAGCCGGTGGTGATGACGAAGGTATCCCTCGTCACGCGCGCCGAAGCGTTGAAGAAATAGCCGGTCAGTCAGGTTGCGGGGTGTGGGATGCGAATGCGAGTCGCGCTAATCGTTTGGCTGCTGCTGTGCGCAGCGGTTGGCGCGCGCGAAGTTCCGCTCACCATCCTGCATACCTGTGACCTGCATGGCAACATTCTCCCAACCGAAAACTACGACCGGCAGACGAATCTAGGCGGGTTCGCGCGCTGCGCCACTGTGATTCGGCAGGTTCGCGCCACGCAGCCGAACACATTGCTGGTGGATGCCGGCGATACCTTGCAAGGCGCGGCGGTGAGTTATCTGTCGGATGGACACGTGATGGTGCGGTTGCTGAATTTGCTCCGCTATGACGCGTGGGTTTGGGGGAATCACGAGTTTGACTGGGGCTTGGATAAGCTGACCGCGAACGCCGAATTGTCCGCCGTTCCGATCCTGAACGCCAATGTGCAGCGCGACGGTAACGCCGCCGCCCGGCTGCTCGCATGCGTGAAGCCGTACCGGATCGTGACTGTTGACGGTGTGAAAGTCGGCCTCATCGGCTTGAACACACCCGGCATTCCAACCTGGAGCCGACCGCAGTTGATTGCCGGGTTGAAGTTTGCGGATTCAGTCGCAACCTTGAAAACAGTCGTGCCGGAAGTTCGCCACGCCGGCGCACAGGTATTGGTGCTCATTGTCCATCAGGGTTACCGGGACAGCGGTGACGACCACGCCAACCAAGTCAGTGCCATTGCCGGCGCATTCCCGGAGTTGGATGTGATCATTGGCGCGCATACGCACCGGAACTTCCCGGAATTCAAAATCAACGGCGTGCTCTATACCCAAGCGGATTACTACGGGATTCACCTGGGGCGGGTGGATTTGGTGTACGACACGACGGCCGGCAAGGTGATTCATCGGGAATCGCAGACGGTTTTGATGGATGACCACGTTCCGCTCGACCCGGCCGTGCTCACGGAGTGCCATGCCGAGCTCGATCACGCGGAGCGGACGCTCCGGACCGTTATCGGCGAGGCGACCGGCGAGTTTGATGTCCGCAATGCACCGAAACATGAGACGCCGATGCATGATTTAATCTTTGAATCCATCGTCGCCGGCCTTGGCGCGCGCGGTATCAAAGTGGATGCGGTGGTGCATGGGGTATTGGAGCGACGCGGGGTGTTGAACGCTGGGCCGGTTACAATCGGCGATGTGTGGCGGGCAGTGCCATACGAAAACAAACTCGGCGTTTGCCAACTCACGGCCATTGAGTTGCGCGAAATCCTTGATGAAAATGCCGGTGCGTATAATGGGCCGAATTTTCGGGGTGTGTGGGGATTGCATTGGGAGTTCGATCCGAAATTACCGGCCGGGCAGCGAGTGCGGAAACTCGCACACGCCGATGGCACGGTCATTAACGACAGTGAACAGCTGGCGGTAGCGTTCAATAGTTATGATCTGGCCGGTGGTGGAATGCGTTGGCCGAAGTTGCGTGAAGTGATTGCGGGAGCTGGGAGCCGACTGATTGAAACCGACATGCAGACGCGTCAAGCTGTGTTGGATTACATCATTCAGCGAGGCAAGATTTCACCGGTCACGCATGGCTGGTGGAAAGCGGTTAATGGAGTCCACTCAGCCGAGGAATAGTACTGGCGGTCGTTGCATCTGACCAATTTGGCAAACTCGCTCCGCCAAATTGCCAGCCAGACTTTTCAGCCGGTCATTCCACGGCGCAACACCGACCGTTGAAATTTTACCGGCCCACGTTTGCATTGCACCAAGCGTGCCGAATGGTTTGACAAACACTGTCCGATTTAAACATGACGGTGTAAAAGCCGCCGTCTCGTCATAAATAACCGTCCAAGGATACGGCGGTTGACCACTCCAAATCGCCACGCGCTGGTCGCTCGCGCTGCGGAACTCGTATGTTTCACGGACCCGTCCCGATAATGCCGCTTCCTCAATCGTCAGCTTGCCGCGCGGTATGCGGCGTTGATAATCGGCCATTGCCGTTGCCAAACGTGCCGCAAACTCCCGCGCGCCTTCTTCTACGAAAAAAACATGCGGTGACATGCAACCTTGCTGGTCATACACCGACGCATCAAACGCCGCCGCTGCCGGCAAGTCACCGGTAAACAATGCCTCGTGGCCAACGATCGCAAAACTGATTTTGTGGCCGTAACCGTAAAACTTGGCAGTGGCCGGCGTCATAGCGCGCAAACTGGTAATGGATTCATCATCACCGTAAGCAAAAACTGCGTCGGCACCGGCCAGCGCAGTTCGAGTCTGACTGATCTCTTCGCGTGACCAGTGCAACACAGTCACGCGCGCTGCTAATTCGGCGTTCACTTCCCGGAGCGATTCCACAAACAACCGTGGGAAGACTGGATCGCGCTGCGAACATTTAACTAAATTCTCTGCGTTCAACAACAAGCCTCGGCAAATGCTGCCGATGCCAGGAGCAGGTACGTTACCGGACAAAATGTGTGTGATTCGCCGTGGCGCATCGGCCGGAGTATTAAATCCTCCAAGCGCTTCCAGTTTTAGCGCGCCAAAAATAAGCGTGATTGCTTCGTCAACCATCTCCGGTGAGAAGCCGGTTAGCCCCGGGGCTTCTGCAATGGCACGAGTGCGCCATTGATTTCCCGGCACAAGCCAGTTCCCGGCAGCTTGGGAAATGGCAGTTTGAATGTCGGCAATATTCATTAATTCCGCAACGACTCAGCGTTCAACGAACAGCCGCGCACTTCGGCGCCGGCGACTCGTCCCAACACTTCAAATGTCCCATCGGCGTACGCGATGCCGAGGTCTTCAGTTTGAATGCATAACGCGCTCCAAAGATTTGCCAAATCATAAACTCGAATCAATCCGCGCTCGCCGACAGGTGCGGGTTGGCCGGTAGCGGGGTCAATAATCCGCACCCGCGCCCATGCCGGTACATCCTTGTGATTGCTTTGCCGGCCGATGCGCATCGTCTCGTCATAAAATTGTGTGCTCAATTCAGTCATGCTGTATTCATTGACGATATGCTGCGCTGGGATCCCAAGTTGGTGGGCAAACAGTCGATAAAGTTCCGTCTTGGTGATTTCGCGCGAGCGCCCCTTGAATCCACCGGTTTCCATTGCCCGGCTGCCTGCCGGTAAATCGAAGCGCAGCTTGCCGAGATGATCGAATAAATGCACAAACGCGAACGCTGTGCCCAGCAACATGACTGGTTGGCTAGACCACTGCATCTCGCAGAGCCGTTGTGTCAGCCGGTCCAATAGCAGTGTATCGCGCTCAATGAAAAATTCGCAATCGTTGCCGGCAACCGCACCAAGCATGTGCGCGAGTGACGAATGTGGCGCGTTGGCCGGTGATGGTGTCAATGCCAGCACTGGTAAACTTGCGACATCCGGCAACAGGTGGGCAATAAAGTTTGGACGGCTTGCCGCGTCGTAAAGTTCCAGTGTCTTGAAGTAATGCTTGCCGGCGCGCGTGTGTGTCGTGCCGCTGGTGTGAAACTCGGCCACCGCTTGGCTGACCGGGAAACAAGCGAATTGGAAATCTTTAAACGCACTAGTCGGTACGGCTGGGATCTCTTCCCAGCGCGTGATTGGCGGCCGAGGGTCGCAGAACGCCCGGTAAGTCGGATTGTGAGCGCGTTGGAATTCAAACACCTCCAACGCTAACTCGTCAAAGTTACCGGGGCCTCCATTAAGGAAGGCGAGGATGCGTTGTTGGAGGTTAATCGACAATGAATCAACCAGTAATTCGGTAGACTTGCCAGGCGCGAAATCGCGTTGCCGGTGTGACCGTTAATTGCACTGGTCCGGTCGCTTCGAGACGTTCAACAATTGCGTGGCTTTTAAATTTTGCGACGCGGTCGCAATATGACCAAAGCAATTGAACTTTTCCATCAGTCCAGCAAACACCTGCGCCATCTGGTAGGAGGTGCCGGGATTTCATATTTGGAAGAGCTTGGTTATAGATTTTATTGAGTCGGCTCCACCAGGCCGGTAGCCGGTCTGGTAAGCCCGGTTGGTTGCTCCATTCAATAAAGGAGCGGTTGGCCATTGCACGAAATTCACTCCGCTGCAATTCCGTGGCGGTGCGGCCACGCGCGGCGACCATCAGACACATGTCAATCGCCATATCCTCATTGCCAATCCACCAACCGAAATCATTCTGACCGGCGACGGCACCGTCTTGTTCCATTCGTGCACCCTGTAAATCTTTCACACCGATGTGCGTGACGCCGAACGGTGATATGCCTTCAAACGTGATGGTTTTGATTCCAATTTTTTGTACATCGTGAAAAAAACGGCTGAGCGGCTGGAAATTCGTCCGCATCTGCGTGCCATAGTTCATTGCGGAAAGTCCTAGGTTCGGCCAGGAATCAACAAAGAGAAAGTCCAAGCCACCGGCATTCTTCCAGTGGCGCAGGTCGTCGAGCGCCCAGCGGTAGATGCCGGTATTCCAGTCAGCGGTGACCAGTGATTGAAAACCGTACCCACCCCCGGCAGGCTGGCTGTTGACATCCACCATTCGGTATTCGGGATGCACTTGGTAAATTGGCGCTCGCGGTGACAGATGCGGTGCAAACCACGCGCCCACTTGGATGCCCAGCGTCTGCGCTTTATTGTACATGTGCCGCCAAGCTTTCAGTCCGCCCCAGAACTCCGACGGCAAAAACCGGTGCGTGGCACATACACTGGCACAATGTAAGTCGCCGCCGATGCCATTTTCTAATTTGCGGCGCATGCCAAAGATTGTCACATCGCTCTCCGACATCGGTGCTGTAAAAAACCGGCGGACACCTTGTTCTGCAAGGCGTGGCAACAGGCGGTCGGCAATGGCATACGGCACCTCACGGCTATCCACTTCTTTGCCGGCAATAGTTACCAATAGACGATCACCTTTGGTTCGTAACTTCTTCTTGCTGTAGGTGACATAAATCTCCGGTGCCACAACCGATGGTTGCACGCCAGCGCGGGTGCGAATGAGGCCGTTAACATGCGAGTGCGCCGTCTGCCATAAATTCCGTGCCGCATGTTCCACCAATGCGCCCGGCGAAAACAACACCCACTTCGGCGTCGTTCGCACCCGGCGCGACAATTCAAACCGGTACTCGTCAATCACGTGCAGCAACTTGCTGCCCGGCGGCGACTCGACCAGACTCGAGATGCTTTCCAAGCGCGGCCAAAATTGCAACAACGCACCCGTTTTCGCGTATTGGAAATCAAACGTCTGCAATAGCCCGCCCCGTGGCGCCAGTTGAAACGACGAACCTTGTGGCGAGCCATAGCAATGCAACTTCTTGAGGCAATGGGTGGTGAATAGGGTGTTCTTCGCACCATGATAGACCGGCATGTTCGTGTGGCCTTGGTGCAAAACTGTGTTACCGACAATACTGCCGCCGATTTCCCAAGTCGCATCTGTCCACAGCCGATGAATCTTTCGTTCACGACTGCGAAACTCAAACGAATACTGAAACCCAGACCATTGCCGGTCGCCCAAACGCAACTGTGCCGGGGACAGATGGATAATCAGGGTGTCGGTTACCGGTTGTGTCCCGTGGCCGAGTTCCACCATCTGCTGATTATACTCATCGCGATATTCGGTCCGTCCCCAGTTGTTTCCTTCCGCGCGCAACTCCACTGCCACACCAGTCGCTGACCGGCGAATCCGCTGCAACTTGAACCGGGAATACTGAATGCCTTCCGGAGTGTCCGCACGGACAACTACCGGTCGTTGTGGGCTGCGCAGCCGAACTCCGTCCACACGTACATCACCCAGGCCCAAGAATTCCTTTTGTCTACCGAAAAGTAGATCAATCGCGACATTCTTGGCCAATTGTAAGCGTGTTTTCATAAATGGAAGCAGGTCAGTAAATAAACGGTAACAATTTTCGAGTTCGTTGCCGGTAGGCGGCGTACTCCGGAAATCGCCTTGTCAGCAATGTCTCTTCATAGTTGAGCTTCATCAGTAGATTTACCAGCAGAATCATCCAGATCGCACCACGCTCAACTGTCAACTTATCCAAAACCAGTGCTAACATCGTCAGCAATACGCCGGTATACATCGGATGGCGGATCCAGCGGTACGGCCCGTGTGTCATTAGTTTGGCATTTGGGCGCACATCCGGAAATGGATTCACTCGCTGCGGCTTTATCGTGAACACTGCCCATGTCACCAAGACGAGTCCGGCCAACTCCAACCAAATCCATGGCGGGGCCGCCAACAAGCGCCCGGTTATTAATAATGCGCCGATAAGAATCAGTTGCGCGCCTAACAATCTGCCGTTTTTCAGCGACATAATTTGGCAATATTTCCGATAGCAAAATCCAATTGCCGGCGCGTGATCGTTAGTGGCGGCGTTAAACCAATCACATCGCCCTCCGGCAACGCGAGGATGCCGCGCTGCAATAATTGCTCGCAGAGTTTGGCCGGGTTCGCGACCGGCAAGCCGAGCATTAAGCCTTTGCCGCGCACCGGTAGTCGAGCTTGGATGTATTCACCAAGTTGTCGGGCGCGGTCCGCTAGCTTCAGCCGTTTCATCTCGCCAATGGCTGCCAGTGCGGCGGCGCAGCCGAGCGGATTTCCGAGAAAGGTGCTGGTGTGAATCGCTTCGCCGTCGGACTCCGGCCAACTATCCATTACCGGTGAGTGCCCAACACACGCGGCCATCGGAAATCCTCCGGCCATGCCTTTACCGATGCAAATGAGATCCGGCATGACGCCCCAATGTTCACTGGCAAACCACTGGCCGGTACGACAGAAGCCGGTATAGATCTCGTCGAATATCAATACGAGGCCATACCGGTCACAATACCGGCGCAAGCCCGTCAAGAAATCGTCCGGTGGCACAATGATACCGGCTCGTCCTTGAATCGGCTCTACAATGACCGCGCCACAATTCTTCGGCGGCTTCCCGGGCACGACGCCGTACCGGCAACGTGTGATAAACCGTCCGAGTTGCTTTGCAAACGGTTGCCGGAAATGATTCCGGGCCGTGGCTGCGAGAGCGCCATAGGTAAGACCGTGATAGGCGCCGGTAAAGGCGATCACGCCGGGACGGCCGGTGTGGATGGCGGCGGTCTTTAGTGCCGCTTCGACTGCTTCCGCGCCGGTATTGGCGAAGATGACACGGGCGTTGCGCCGGTAAGTCAACGCCACCAACTCGCGAGCGAGTTGGAGTTTAAGTCTGTTCGGATGGACGTCGCCCATGGCGTGGATCAATTTGCCGGCTTGTTGCCGGAGCGCGGCGACAACGCGCGAGTTACCGTGGCCGACGCTGGCCACGCCAAATGCGGCAGTCAGGTCGAGGTACCGGTTGCCGTCCACGTCCCAAACATTTGCGCCGGCAGCGCGTTCCCAGAAGATGGGCCAATGTTCGGAAATGAAAGTGATGTTGCGCGACTCATACCGGCGCAGTTGCCGGGCCAAGATGCGCGAGCGCGGGCCGGGTATCGCCGTGCGGAGCAGGGGCAAAAGGGACATCACACGCCTCGCGCGGCTTGGCCCCAGATGTGTTTGTGCCATTGGGTTTGGAGGCGCACCGGTAAGTGGTCGGCCAAAATCCATTCCGCCAATGTCTTGAGCGGGAGTTGTTTCACAACTGGTGAAAAGAGCACGACGCAACGCCGGTTGAGTTCATGCTCGGCCAGTAGGCGTTTGGCCCAGTCATAATCGGCCCGGTCGGCAATGACGAATTTGACTTCGTCCAGCTTGGTGAGATGACTGAGGTTGGTGTGCCGATTCTTGTCCACCTCGCCACTGCTGGGGCATTTTAAGTCCATGATCTTGATGACGCGCGGATCAACGGGCGCGACATCGAGCGCACCGCTGGTTTCGAGCAACACCGTTTTGCCGAGGTCGCACAGGCGCGTCAGCAATGGCAGAACATTGGGCTGGAGCAGGGGTTCACCGCCGGTCACTTCCACCAGCGTTCCGCCGAGGCGGCAGACGGTGGCGATGATGTCGTCGAGGGATATGGCCTGGCCGTCAGCAAAGGCGTAGGCGGTGTCGCACCACGTGCAGCGAAGATTACAGCCGGTGAGGCGCACGAAGACACACGGCAGTCCGGCGAACGACGATTCGCCTTGGATGCTGTAAAAGATTTCATTGATGACCAGCGTCTCAGTCACGCCGGCAGGCTAACAAATGCGCCGGCAGTTTGCAAACAGACGGTAGTTAAACTCTGGGACTAGTCCTTCGGAGTCGATTCAAAACGCAATAGATGCCAAGCGGTGTCATCGGTTACGGTTGCGCCGAGATAAGCAAGCGCCGCCGTGAACAGATGATCAATGTCCGCCCCGCCCAGCAGCTTTAACGGCACGCGCAGAATCATCTGGGGTTCCCCGCCGGTTAGGGTCACACCCGAATCCTCAACGGCTTCATGATCGACCACCACTTGTACGCGCCGGTCCGGCAAGATTGTGATTTGCACTTTAGGCAAGTCGGCAAATTCGGTGCCTTGTTTATAACCAAACAAGTACCACCGCACATTGCCGTGCTGGTTGCTCTGGCATTTAAATTCCACTTGGGCAATGAGCGCGTCGTCCTGCTGGAGAAAGTCAATCGCTTCCAAGTCAATTGCCGGCGGGGCAGTCGGCAACACGGCGACTCCGTTGGTTTCGTAGCCAGACTGTGCGGGCAACACCGCGGGGGCTTGCAGGTGAATGGCTTTGCTCCAGTCCAATTCCGCCTGCGCCGGCAACAGTGGGATCGTGGGAGTTCGACCCATTGCGAACAGCTCATTCGCGCGGGCAAACGCCGTGAGGAACGCTTGCTGATTGACCACCTGCGTCGCGTTCGTCATCGTCGCCTGATATTTTCGTTCCACCTGTTCCCGTGTGAGCGGCAACGCCAGCCAGTCATTGTCGCGTTGCAACGCGGGCGGCGGCTCCATAATCACCGTGGGATGGTATTGCAACGGTACCGGCCAGTTGGGGTAATGGACGATATAGAAGTCCAACGTCGGTTGCAGCCCCTCGCTCTCAAGTTGCAGTAATGCCAATTGCACGAAGTTCGCCGCGGCGCGATGATCGGAGTTGGCATCGCACGGATGCGTCGTGAACACCCAAGTTGGCTTGAACTCGCGCAGCACTTTGCAAAGATCCTCGATGACGTACTCGGCCCGGTATGGATGCTGGTAGCTGTAATTCTTCTGGTACGGTACATTCCTGGAGTCGGTCGCATTGTCATACAAGACCTCATCCTCCTCCCAATAATCCTGCCACAAGCGCATCGTCCACCAGTCCGGATAACCCAGAAACGTCAAGTCGTCGGCCGTCAAGCCGAGGAGTTGCATTGCGGCTAGCGCCTCGTTGTGCCGCTGTTCGCCCAAGCCCAGCATGCTGGGGATGGGCGTAATGTGATGGTGCCGGCTATAAAGACGGAAATTCGACTGGTTGTGATCACCATTGGTCAGGTAAATCACCTTCACTTGCGCGCCGACCGCGACGGCTTGTTGAATCAACCCGCTGGTCGCCAATACTTCATCGTCAGGGTGGGGGGCAATGATGGCAATGCGGTCATTGGCCTGTGGTGTCGCCAATAGATTCAACGCGTGTGCCGGGCCGGCCCAACCACTGACGCATAAAACCGCCAACAGCCCGAACGCAAAACAAAACCACCGGCGCTGATTTATATTTCCCATTGCATTGTGTGTGCAATGCTAACAAAGGAATCGCCGGTTTGCAAATCGCCGGGCGGAGATGTTACGCTGTCGCGCAATCGGATGAAACGAATCTATTGGTTGCTGTTTGTTTTTGCTGTCGCGCTGGGGATTGGCCTGCGCGTCGCCGCTTTTTTTTGGAATGATCGCTTGTCGGGCGATGTGAATCTCTTTGCCCTGACTGCTCGCGAATACGTCCGCCATCACCGGCTGGATTATCCCATGAAGTATGAGTTCACGGAGCACGTTCCATATCTCGCCTTGCACACCCCCGCCAGCCAACATCCACCGCTATGGCCATTCTTAGGTGGCACGGTGGCACGCTGGCTTGGAACCGATGACACATTCTTCGCATTGAAACTTCTATGCGCCGCAACCGGCATCTTTCTGCTTCTCGCCATCGTCATGCTGGTCAATCGCCTGCAATGGCCGATGGAAGAACGGCTGATTGCGCTGGCGTTGATTCTGTTGTCGCCGATGTTGACTGACTTCTCCGCCAACGGCAGCCCTTATATAGTCTTGGCATTGTTGCTTGTCGTGACCAGCCTGTTGCTCCTGTCAGCACAGCGACAATCGCCAATCCGTTACGCACTAGCCGGTCTTGTCTGCGGCGTCGCCGTGCAAATCCATGGCCTGATGCTTTTCCTGCCGGTGCTGTTCCTCTATTTCTGGATGAAAGACTTGCGGCGTGGCCCAGTCAACCGGCGCGGCGTGCTGATCTTCGTGGTGACCGGGGTGCTGACTGTCCTGCCGTGGCTTTGCTGGAACCAAGCTCACTTTGGCCGGCTTTTCTATTCCAGTTCCACCAATCATCTCTTCGGCCAGCTTGGCCTCCTCCAGTTTGTTGCCGATGACAACGGTCTCTACTACCGTGTCGTCGCGCAACCGCTGGCCGTGCTGGCCCCGGTCTATCTGCGACTGTTCTGCAAAAGCCTGTGGGAATTCAGCCTCTATTTCCTCTACGAAGTCGGCCCATTCTGGCTGATCCCGTTCTGGATCGGCTGCCGCAATCACTGGCGGGAAAACCGGCAACAATCCGCCATCCTCTGGTTACCGGTGGCCGGCACGCTGGCGGTCGTCTTGCTGTGGGCCAATGCCAAGTTCCGCTTCCTCGTCCCCATACTTCCAGTTGCCTACCTACTCGCCGCCAAAGGCTGCGCCCAACTCCAGCGCGGCCAACCCCGCGCCCGCCAACTCGGCTACATCTGCCTCATCGGCCTCTTCGGCTGGAGTGCCTGCGCCCACATCTGGCAACCCACCACACGGTATGCCGCCTTCGACAACCCGCACAAAGCACTTTACTCCCAGATGCAACCCCTCGCCAAACAACTCGCCAACCAACCGCCCGGTGTCGTCCTCGGCTATGCCCGCGCCCTCGATGGAGGAGTCGAAACGGTTTACTGGCATCCACACCCCTATGTCCAAGCCACCGGCATTCCGCCCCAATATCTGACCCGACTCGCCGCCGACTTTCAAGTCCGTTACCTCTGGACTGACAACGCGCTGAAAGAAACACTCACCGCCACTTTCCCTCAAGCCAAGCTCATCCTCTCCAATCGTACCTTTGCCGTGTACGAAATTCAGCAGTAAGCATAATGACGTTGGCTAACGTGACGATGTCGGCTTCTATTATTTCAAGTGGAGATTTGCCAAACAGGTACCTTCCTCGGTGTCACCTAAGCCGGTGAATTGTCTTTTGGTAACTAACCGCCGGCGGGGCTGGGGCGGATTCGGGTTGACGTGGGGGCGCGGGAGTTTCACAATCACTGCCGAACCGCAGGCCGCAACTGATGCAAAAAACCACATCCTCATCCGTAACCGGACCTGTTTTGCGCTGTTAAACGCCTACCCCTATAATGCCGGGCACTTGATGGTGGCGCCGTACAAGCATACCAGCGAACTGGATGACCTCACGGAAGAAGAGTTGGCGGACCTGATGCTCCTGACCCGCCGCTGCAAAGCCATCCTCACCCGCGCCCTGAAACCCGACGGATTCAATGTCGGCATCAACCTCGGCCAAGTCGCCGGCGCAGGCATCTTGGACCATGTCCACATCCACATCGTGCCGCGCTGGAACGGTGACACGAATTTCATGACTGTCACCACCAACGTCCGCGTGGTGCCTCAAGCGCTCGACGACATGTACGCGACGCTGCTGAAGCACGTCTGAGCGGTCATACGCGACTTCCACCGACAATATCGCGAGGGGATTGGAGCCGTGGTTAATCGGCTTTGAGCAGAACCAACTTTAAGGCGTCGTCAATCGTTTTGACGAAGTGGAACCTGGTTTTCTTGCGGACTTCGGCGGGGATGTCGGCGAGGTCTTTGCGGTTTTGGTCCGGCAGGATGATTTCTTTGACGCCGGAGCGGCTGGCGGCGAGGACTTTTTCCTTGATGCCGCCAACGGGCAGGATTTTGCCGCGCAAGGTGATTTCGCCGGTCATGGCAAACGCCGGGCGGACCGGGCGGCCGGTCAGGAGCGAGGTGAGCGCGACGGCCATGGTGATGCCGGCGGATGGGCCGTCCTTGGGGATGGCGCCGGCGGGGACGTGGACATGGAAATCAATTTTCTCGAACGCGATGTTGTCAAGGTTGAGCTGTTTGGTGTGGGAGCGGATGTAGCTCAAGGCGGCTTGGACGCTCTCGCGCATGACTTCGCCGAGCGAGCCGGTCAGGATGAGCTGGCCTTTGCCGGGCATTTGGGTGGCCTCGATAAACAGGATGTCGCCGCCGACGCTGGTCCAGGCAAGGCCGAGGGCGATGCCCGGCTCGGTGCTGCGTTCAACGTGGTCGTGGAAAAACTCCTGGCCACCGAGGAAATCTTTGAGATTGGCTTGTGTGACGGTGACGGATTTGGCGCGGGCTTCGACGATTTTGCGGGCGGTGCGCCGGCAGATGGTGGCGATGCAGCGTTCGAGGTTGCGGACACCGGCTTCGCGGGTGTGGAGGCGGATGATGTCGGCCAGCGCGGCCGGCTGGATGGTTAATTGGGAAACTTTCAGGCCGTGTTCGGTAAGTTGCCGGGGGATGAGGTATTTGCCGGCAATGTGGAGCTTGTCTTCTTCGGTGTAGCCCGGTAACTCGATGACTTCCATCCGGTCACGCAACGCCGGCAGGATTGGTTCCAACAAGTTGGCGGTGGTGATGAACATGACGTGCGACAGGTCGAACGGCAATTCGAGGTAATGGTCAGAGAACGCATTATTCTGCTGCGGGTCGAGCACTTCGAGCAGGGCGGAGCTCGGGTCACCACGGAAATCAGCGCCGACTTTGTCAATTTCATCGAGCATAAAGACGGGGTTGTTGCTCTCGACGCGGCGCAGGCCTTGAAGGACGCGGCCCGGTAACGCGCCGATGTAAGTGCGCCGGTGGCCGCGGATTTCGGCTTCGTCGCGGACGCCGCCGACCGACAGGCGGACGAATTTGCGGCCGAGGGCGCGGGCAATGCTCATGCCGAGGGAGGTTTTGCCGACGCCGGGTGGGCCGACGAAACAAATGATCGGGCTTTTGCCAAGGCTGGCAACTTTGCCGTTGCCACTTTTAAGTTTCAGCACGCTCAGATATTCAAGGATGCGTTTCTTGACGTGCTCCAAATCGTAATGGTCTTCATCGAGGACGCGTTTAGCACGGGCGATGTCGAGTTTGTCCTCAGTCCGTTTGCTCCACGGCATCGCAATCAACCAGTCGAGGTAGGTGCGGGCGACGGTGTATTCCGCGGCGGCAGTCGGAATGCTGGCGAGCCGGTCAAGTTCTTTGGTGGCGATTTTTTTGACTTCGGCCGGCATCTGGGCGGCGTCAATCTTCTCGCGCAATTCGGGAATCTCGGTGCCGCTGTCCGTGCCTTCGCCGAGTTCTTTCTGGATTTGCCGGAGTTGTTCGCGCAGGAAATACTCGCGCTGGGTCTTACTCATCGCAGTGGTGACTTTGCTTTGAATCTCGCTGCCGAGTTTCAGTACTTCCAATTCGCGGGTGAGCAATGCGCCGAGCAGGTTGAGGCGGAGTCGAACATCGGTCAATTCAAGCAAGCCCTGTTTTTCTTCGAGCGTGAAATTCATGTTGGCGGTGATCAGATCCGCCAACCGGCTTGGGTCGGTGATATTCAGTGCGGCAACCTTGAGTTCGTCCGTCATGGACGGAGTGAGACTGACAATTTCCTGAAATTGCGTGCCGGCATTGCGCTGGAGCGCGGACAACTCGACACCGGAATGGATTTCGTCGGCAAGCGGGGTGATGTTGGCGACGAGGTAAGGCTTGTCGTGGACAATGCCGGTGATCTTCATCCGTTGCACCCCTTGGATGAGGACGCGGACGCTGTCATCCGGCAACTTGAGCATCCGGACCGTGCGGGCAATGCAGCCGATGGGCTGGAGTTCGTCGAGAGTGGGATGGTCGGCGTCAGGATTTTTCTGGAGCGTGACGCAAAGTAAACGGTCGCCGGCCACTACGTCATCTACCAATTTAATCGAATGCGCGCTGGCGACCAACAATGGCGCAATCATGTTTGGAAAGACGACGACATCGCTTAACGGCAACAACGGCAATTGGGTCGGCAGCGCGGACGCGCCCGGTAGTTTGCCGTCAATCGTCACCGGCATAGGTTGTTGAGGATCGCTCATGCTCCTAACGAAATACGATGCGCTGACGACGTTGCAGATTGCAAGCAGATTTCAACAGCGGTCAGGCGGGTTGCTCAATAATCACGGTCACCGTCGTGTGGTCAGAACATTCAACTTTGGGCAGTTCGATGTGCAGAAAGCCATTGTGAAATGTGGCGTGGACGCGCTTGCCGTCCACCGTTCGCGGAATTACGATGCGCCGTTCAAAGAAACCATAATCAATTTCCATTTGGCGAAAGGAACAGCGGTGTTGGCGTTGCCGGCAGAGATCTTTTCGATAGCCGCGAACCAAGAGTAGTCGTTCCTGCAACGTGATTTCCAAATCCTCGCGCTGGATGCCAGCCAACTCCATCTTGACGACCAAATGCTCGGCCGTCTCGTACACGTCGGTGTTTGGCGTCCAAGTGTTGTGGCTGGTCGTGTCCGACAAGCCTAAATTCGCAAAGTTTTGTACTACAGAATCGGCCAAATGTTTCGGCATTGGTATCCCAAATTGAAAACTTCAGTTAAATACACCGGTTTTGCATAAAACGCAAGGTAGCCTTTTCGGTTGCGCTACCGCCGTAATCGCCTAAACTGTCGGCCATGCGACTGGCTTTGGCGCAACTGAATACAACCGTTGGCGACCTGCGCGGCAACTGTGCGCTTCTGCGCGACGCCTACCGGCGCGCGAGCGCGGCGGGTGCGGATTTGATGCTCGCGCCGGAACTGGCGATTACCGGCTATCCGCCACGCGACTTGTTGGCGAAGCGCCGGTTCGTGCAAGACAATCTCCGGGCGCTTGACGAGCTAGCTTCCGATGTCGGCGAAACAGGCTTGCTGGTTGGATATGTGGACGTCAACCCCCACCGGCCCGGTCGCGAATACCTCAATGCTGCTGCGCTCATTCACCGCGGCAAAATTGTCGCGCGCCGGTACAAGACATTGCTGCCGACTTACGACGTGTTTGACGAGGATCGGTATTTCCAGCCCGCGGAGTCGAACGCCGTTGTGGAATTCGCCGGCACGAAACTCGCCATCACGATTTGCGAGGACATTTGGAATGCGCACGATTATTGGTCGACCCGGCTTTACCGGCGCGATCCGGTGGAAGAACTCGTGGCAACCGGCAAGCCGAGTATCATTCTAAATATCTCCGCTTCGCCATTTAATCTCGGCAAGGAATCGCTTCGGCATGACATGCTTCGCTCCGTGGCTTTGAAATACCGCGTGCCCTTGGCGTACTGCAATCTCGTCGGTGGCAATGATGAATTAGTGTTCGACGGGCAGAGTTTGGTATTCGATGCGGCCGGTAATTTGCTTGCACAAGGTGCCGCGTTTCAGGAAGACTTGCTGATTTTGGACATACCCGGGACGAGCATGACGCCGGCCAATCCCTTGCCTCAAGGCGCTGCCATCCACGACGCACTTGTGCTCGGCTTGCGCGATTACGTTCATAAATGCGGTTTCAAATCCGCCGTGCTCGGCTTGAGCGGTGGTATTGATTCGGCGGTCACCGCCTGTCTGGCTGTTGCCGCGCTAGGACGGGAAAATGTAATGGGCGTGTCGTTGCCATCGCAGTTCTCATCGCAAGGCAGCCTCGACGACGCCCGTGAACTCGCCGTCAACCTCGGCATCCGGTACGATGTTATTCCAATTCGTGAGGCGTTTGAGACACTCAAGGCTAGTTGCCGGGAATTGTTTCGCGGCTTACCGGAAGATACGACGGAAGAAAATATGCAGGCCCGGATCCGCGGCACGATCCTCATGGCAATCTCCAACAAGTTCGGCCACCTGTTGCTAACCACCGGCAACAAGAGCGAACTCGCCGTCGGCTACTGCACGCTTTACGGAGACATGAATGGCGGCCTTGGCGTTATCGCTGACGTGCCAAAGACGATGGTTTATGAACTCGCCGGATATATCAACCGCAACCGGCTGCTCATTCCGCAAGCCAGTATCACCAAGCCACCGTCCGCCGAGTTGCGTCCGAACCAGACTGATCAAGACAGCTTACCGCCGTATGCCGTGCTCGACACGATTTTGAAACTCTACGTAGAAGACACACAATCCGCTGCTGAAATTATCGCCGCGACCGGTTACGAAGAGAAGTTGGTGCGCGATATTGTCCGCAAGATTGATATCAACGAGTACAAACGCAAACAAGCACCGCCCTGTCTACGCGTTACCAGCAAAGCTTTCGGCATCGGTCGCCGTGTACCGATCGCACAGCGCTACGTGGAATGAGCGCGGCGGTAAGCGCGGAGATACCGGAACAGGCCGTACGCCAGTAATCCAACGGCTGCCACGATGACGGCGTCGTGCGTTGCGAACTTTTTGATCTCGGCATTGGCGGCGTAAAGGTCGGGCCTTATCAACTGGGCTGGGAAGACGACACGAACAAATGGGCGTCCGGGTGCATCATCCGCGACAACCTGATCGCACACGGCGGGCGCGTGCTGCCGGCGGCGGTCGGCGGGATCGTTCTCGGCACCCTGGCTTTCGGCGTCATGTCGAACAACGTGGTAAAGATCGCCGTCGGCCTGATCGCCGTCGTCTTTGCCCTCGACCGCCTGCTGCGGCGAGCGCGCGACGCGCAACCCGAACGCCCGCCGGCGCCCTTTTTTGCCACGCTCGCCGGCGCCGTTTCCGGGTTTACGAGCACGCTCGCGCACGCCGGCGGACCGCCGGTGATGGCTTATCTCCTGAACCGGCAACTGCCGCGCCAGACTTTCGTCGCCACCTCGGTGTATTTCTTCACCTTCACCAATATGGCGAAGCTTCCTTCGTATCTCGCCGTCGGCATTTTCACCAAGGCCACGCTGCTCGCCTCGGCCATGCTCCTGCCGCTGGTTCCGGTCGGCGTCTGGCTCGGCATGCGCCTGCTGGCGCGCATTCCCGAGCGGCCGTTTTATTTATTTGTCGCCGGCATCCTCGGCGTGTCGGGAAGCAAGTTGCTGTGGGACGGCATCTTCGCCTGAAGGCCAGGGCCGCCAGCCGATAATTCCCCGTTGGCATGAGGATCGCAGCATAATGCATACGAATGCGCACACCGTACGCCGTGCCGCTTTGCTTATCCTGACCCTGTTGCAAAGCCTGATGACCAGGCCTCAAGAGCTCTGATGACATGAGCATTGTACCGGAAATAGCCGTGCAAGCACCCGCGACGCCGAACCCCGTCGCTGCGCGGCGTAGTCGTCTGCCCGCCTGGCTGCCGCACGCCCTGGCCTTCGCGCTGATCGCCGGCCAGGTCGCCGGCCTCGCGACCTTTTCCGCGCTGCACGACAAGCAGCGCCATCGCGATAGCGTCAGCGTTGCCACGCGCAACATGAGCCGCCTGCTCGACGAGAACATCAGCAGCAGCTTCGATAAAATCGACATCGTCCTGCACGAGGTCGTCGCGCACTGCCGAGAAGAAGCCGAAATGGGCCGCTTCGATCCGGGCTCGCTCGACACCTACCTCGTCCACCGCGAGGCGCCGATCCCGCAAGTCTCGGCCCTGCGCATGAGCAACAAGGAAGGCTTCGTCAGTTACGGCCGCAAGGCGACGAGCGATCCCATCGATATCAGCGATCGCGATTTCTTCATCCAATTGCGCGACGACCCGAAAGCCGGCCTCGTCGTCGCCGGTCCCTTGCTGACCCGCGCCGACAAGCAATGGGTCATCGTCCTCGCCCGCCGCATCAGCGCCGCCGACGGCTCATTCGCCGGCGTCGTCTATGCGCGTTTTCCCACCGGGCAATTTGACCCGATGCTCTCGCCGCTCGCGCTCGGCGCTTCCGGCGCCGCCACCCTGCGCGCGACCGATCTTGCGCTCGTGGACCGCAATCCGCACAACGCCGACGCGGTCGGCAGCCGAAACGTCTCCGCCCAATTGCGCGCCATCGTAGAAGCGCATTCTGACGCAGGCGAATACGTCGCGGTGACCGCTCTTGACGGCATCGAGCGCAGCAATGCGTATCGCAAGCTGGCCCGCTACCCGTTCTACGTGATCGTCGGCCTCGGTACCGACGAGTACGTCGGCCGATGGCAGAACAATGCCGCTACCCTCGCCGCCCTCGCGGCGCTGGCGATTCTGCTCACCGGCCTGACCAGCTTCCTGTTCTACCGCAACGCGCAGCAGCATGCGGCCGACCTCCTCGACCGCACTGCGCGCGAAGCCCGTTTGCGCGATGCGCAGCGCGAAACGCTGGCCCTGCAGCGCCTGGCGCACGCCGGCAGCTGGTCGTGGGATCTCGAGCGCAACACGCAGCAGTGGTCGGACGAAATCTACACCCTCTGTGGCCGCCAGCCCGAACTCGGACCGGCAAACTACGCTGAAGTGCGCAATTATTTCAGCGGCGAAAGCTGGCAGCGGCTTGGCGGCGCGGTCGCCAAGTGCAGCGCCGAAGGCCTGCCCTATAGCTGCGACGCCGAAGTCGTTCGTGCCGACGGATCGCGCCGCTGGGCGGTCGTCTTCGGCGAGGCCGTCAGGAACGATGCCGGCGCCATCGTCAAGCTGCGCGGCACCATTCAGGACATCAGCGAGCGCAAGCTCGCCGAAGCCGAGCTCGACCAGCATCGCCACCATCTGGAAACCCTGGTCGAACACCGCACGGCGGCGCTGTCGATCGCCAAGGACGCCGCCGAGGCGGCAAGTCGCGCCAAGACGGCTTTCCTGGCCAACGTCAGCCATGAATTGCGCACACCCTTGAACGGCATGATGGGGATGACTGCGGTCGCGCTGCGCGGCATGAGCGACCCAGTGCGCATCGCCCAACTCGGCAAGGCCATGCTCTCGGCCGAGCGCCTGCTCGTCATCATCAACAATCTGCTCGATGTCGCCTGGATCGAATCCGAGCGTTTCCGGCTCAGCCCTGCCGACTTCGTGCTCGCCGACGTGATCGACAAGCTGAACCGCCTGATCGGACCGGCGGCCAGCAAGAACGGGCTGGCTCTCGTCATCGACATTGCCGCCGATCTCTCGGCGCGACCCTTGCACGGCGATGCCATGCACCTCGGGCAGTTGCTCGGCCATCTGCTCGACAACGCCGTCAAGTTTACCGACAGCGGCCGCGTCGAGCTGCGCGTCCTCGTCGCCGAGGAAAGCGCCAGCGACCTCCTGCTGCGCTTTGAAGTTCGCGACACCGGCATCGGCATCGCGAGCGAGCACCAGCAGCGCCTGTTTTCCGCTTTCGAGCGCGCCGACAACTCGCTCACCCGCAAGCACGGCGGCACCGGCCTCGGTCTTGCCATCTGCAAACGCCTGGCGCAGGCCATGGGCGGCGCCATCGGGCTCGAAAGCGAACTCGGGGCCGGCAGCCTGTTCTGGTTCAGCGCGCGTCTGGCCAAAGGCACCACCGCCGTCGCCCTGCCGCCAGCCGAAGGTTTCGCGTCGGCCGAGCATGAACTCCAGACCCGCTATCGCGGCGCGCTCATTCTGCTCGCCGAGGATGATGCGATCAATCGCGAGGCGACCACCCTGCTCATCGAAGAGGCCGGTCTGCGCGTCGACACCGCGGGCAACGGCGCGCAGGCTGTAGACTTGGCGAGGGCGACAGCTTACGACGCGATCATCATGGATTTGCGCATGCCGGTGCTCAACGGCGTCGAAGCCGCACGCATGATCCGCGCCCTTCCCGGCCGCGCCAGGACGCCCATCCTGGCGCTGACCGCGAGCCTGTTTACCAAGGACAGCGAGCGCTGCTACGCCGCCGGAATGAACGATTTCATCGCCAAGCCGGTCAATCCCGAGGTCTTTTTCGCGACACTGTTGCGCTGGCTCAAGCGGCGGGATTAGCCGCTCAGCAAATCCGCGGCAGCTGTTCGCCGCTCAGCCAGTCGAGGATCCGGCGGCCGCCGATCCGGGTCGTCATCTGCACGAAAGCGTTGCGGTCGGCGATTACCGCTCCGCTGACGGCGGCAT
>Ga0118677_10004496_pt2 | contig 24323 bp, 16 predicted proteins | sample AliMusrvi5mmetaG_FD_86154 | JGI IMG/M metagenome (GOLD analysis project Ga0118677, IMG submission 86154)
CTCGCGGAAATCCTCGACGACCGCGCGGGCTATATCCGGCCCGGCAAGCTCGATGCCGCCACGCTCAGCCAGCTGGATGTCGCGCTGGGGAGTTTCTCGGAAAAGAAACTTCCGGCGGTGATCCTGGATTTGCGCGGGGTCGCCGGCGGGAGCGTGTTTGAATCCGCCGCCGACTTCGCCCGCCGGTTCTGCCCGAAAGGGAAGATCTTGTTTTCGATCCAAAAGCCGAGCGCGAAGCAGGAGCGGATTCTGACTTCGAACCAGAGCCCGGCCTACGAGGGGATCCTCGTCGTGCTCGCGGACCAGGAGACCTCCGGGTCGGCGGAGGCCCTCGCGGCAACGCTGCGCCTGAACGCCGGGGCGATGATCGTGGGCAGCGACACCGCCGGGGAGGCCGTCGAGTTTTCCGAGGTGCCATTGGGCGGCGGAAAAATCCTGCGCGTCGCGGTGTCCCAAGCCGTGCTCCCGGAAGGTTCCGCCATTTTTCCAGGCGGGGTCAAGCCGGACATCGCCATCTCGCTTGCTCCCGGCGTCCTCGCGGAAATCCATGCGGCCACGAAGGACAAGGGGGTCAGCCAGTTTGTTTTTGATTCCGAGCGGCCGCGCATGAACGAGGCCGCGCTCGTCGCGGGAACCAACCCGGAAATCGAGAGCGCCCGGGACCGCTCCCGCCCCCCGTTGCGCGACACGGTGCTGCAGCGGGCGATGGATCTGGTCACGGCGATCAATTTCTACAAGCGTCAAAAGTAACGATCCGGCTTGTCCGCGGCCCGGATTTCTGGTTCCAAAGGGGCATGTCACTCACCTCCCCGCATCTCCCCGCGGTCGGACTGGTCGCCCAACTCAGCAAGGAAGACCGCGATACCCTCAGCTCCTACGGCAACTTCCACATCGCGAATCCCGACCATATCCTCATCGCCGAGGGCCTGCCCCACGGGAAACTTTTTTTCATCATCAGCGGCCTGCTCCACGCCAGGCGCCACGAGGAGGGGAAAGATATTCTTCTCGGGACGATCAACCAGGGCGAGTGGGTCGGCGAAGTCGATCTCTTCGACCCGGCCAGCGCGGTGTGCTCGGTGATCGCCATCGAACCCAGCCAGTATTGGGTGATCACGCGGGCGGACCTCGAGGACTTCATCAACAACTACCCGGCAGCCGGGATCCAGATTCTGATCGGGGTCGCCGCGACGCTCGGGCACCGGCTGCGCGGCGTGACCAAAATGCTCGCCGAACAGACCGAGTTCGCGTCGATCAGGAACTCGCTGTTCAAAGGCTGAGCGGCGCGGTCAGGACTGGGCCTGCTGGACCGGGACCACGGGCAGGGGAAATCGCAGGCGCAGCTCGCCGTCCACTTTGACCTCCACCGTGTAGAGCCCGTGCTTTTGAAACTGGATTCCGCCGAAGACATGGACGTTCGTGGCGTGGGCCTCGAGCGACGGGAGCGTGAACTGGACCTCGCTTTGGGCGATGGGCTCGTCGTCGTCGGGTGTCAGGATCAGCGATTGCTGGACAAACTCCCCCACGCCACCGCACCACCGGCTCCAGAGGCAGAGCTTGAAAAACCCGATCGGCATCACCGGGGCGGGGATCATTCCGAGGATTCCCACCAGGGTCTGCTGGCCGCTGGCTTCCTGTCGCACGTCCTCGCAAAGGACGCAGGCCTGCAGGTCGGGGATGATCTCGTCGGACATCGGGCCATTAGGCAGCAAATCCGCCTTCCTGCACAGGACGAATTCTCGGCAGGAACCCGGGGGCGTGATAGCAGCGGGTGCGGTTGGGGTGCGGTTCCCCTTCTTTACGATGCGCGATCGCGACGGTTCGCTTTCTCGTGCAGGATCCGTGTTTGAACCTCGCGGAGAACCTCCGATAATTTCTCGAGACGAACAGGCTTGGAGACATAGCCGTCCATGCCTGCAGCGAGGCAGGCATCCCGGTCTTCTTTCATGGCATTGGCCGTCAGGGCGACCATGTGCGGCCTGAGGGGCGGGGGAAATCTCTCGCAGATCTTGGCGGCGGCTTCCAACCCGTTCATCTCCGGCATCTGGACATCCATGAGCACGAGGTCGCAGGCTGATTTTTCGAGCGCATCCAGCACCTGGATGCCATTCTCGACCAACGTCGCATCGTGACCGAGCTGTTTCAGCATCATCAGGATGACACGCTGGTTGATGTGGTTGTCCTCCGCCACGAGGATTTTTAGCGGGCTGCGGTCTTCCGGAAAATCCCCCGGGGCCGCCTGGTCAGGAACAGGCTGCTTTTTCTCCGGCTTGTCTGCTGTGCCAAACGGGATCGAAAACCGAAATGTCGATCCGCTTCCCGGCGCGGACTCGACCGTGATGCATCCGCCCATCATCTGGACGAGACGCTGCGAGATCGCCAGCCCGAGGCCGGTGCCCCCGTAGCGCCTGGTTGTCGATGCATCCAGTTGGCTGAAGCTTTGGAAGAGCTTCCCCTGCTGCTCGGGCGGGATTCCTATGCCGGTGTCCCGGACCACAAAATCGATCCGACCGATAGCTTCCCCGCCCGTGCTGCGGGATATGGTGAGGCTGACCTCGCCCTGTTCGGTGAATTTGATGCCGTTCATGAGCAGGTTGAGGAGCACCTGCCGCAGGCGGGCCATGTCCCCGACCACCGTCTCCGGGAGCGCGGGATCCAATACGAGACCGAGCGCAAGCCCTTTTTCCTCGGCCAGAGATGAAACGATCTTCACCGATTCCTCCGCGCATTGCCTGAGAGGAAAAGCGGAGTGTTCGAGCTTCATCTGCCCGGCTTCGATTTTTGAAAAGTCGAGGACGCCATTGATGATGGCGAGCAACGCGTCCCCGCTGCTGCGGATCGTCCGGAGCAATTCCTTGGTGTCTGCCCCCCCCGGGTCATCCTCAACGACCTCCGAGAGCCCGATGATGGCATTCAGCGGGGTCCGGATCTCATGGCTCATGTTGGCGAGAAACTCGCTCTTGGCGGCGTTGGCCGACTCGGCACGGGCGGTGGCCTGTTCGAGTTCCCGGACCGCGATATTCCTGCGCATCAGGCCGCGGTAGACCATCCGGGAGGAGATGAGCGTGCCGCCGAGAAAGATCGCCACCAGCACCAGAACGGCCCCAGCCTCCCGGTGCCATGCGGCAAGGTAATCCTCAGAGGCAACCCCGACGATGACGTAGAACGGGTATTTGGAGACTTTGTGGTAGGAGTAGGTCCTCGGGATTTTGTCAAACCCGCGGGCGGTGCGATAGGTTCCTAAGTTCTGGTGCAGCAGGACCGCTTTCTGCAGCTCGAGAGATCCATTTTTTTCCCCGATGATGCTGCTGAAATTAACCGGCTCCGGATAACGCGCGATAATGGCCAGTTGCTCATCGCGCAACGACACCGACCCGTGACTGCCGACATCGACGCCGGAGAATCCCGCGAGGAAGTTTCCCAGGCTGATCGTGCCATAGACCAGCCCGTCGAACGAGCCGTCGGGCCCGTTGACCCTGCGCGCGAAGACGATCGACCATTTTTTGCTGACACGTCCCACAACCGGCTCGGAAGCAACCAGTCCCGCTTTCGGGTCCACGCGCAGCCGGCTGTAGTAGGAGCGGTCGGCAACGCTGGTGTGCATGCCAGGGGTGACGCCTGTCCCGTAGGCATTCTCTCCCAGGGCATCGACGACTCGCAAGCCGTCCAAGACCGCGAGCCGGGCGTGGTGGCGGGCGATGAATGCGTTGATGGCCTCCGCGCCAATGCCGCCCCCGGCAAGCTGCTTCTCCACTTCGTCCACCACCGCGAGAACGGTCAGATCAATCTTGTCGATAGCGTCGCTGATTTCATCGGAGATCGCGAGCGCGAGGTTCTGCGTCGTGGTCTCGGCGCGCTCCTCGTAGCGCATCCTGCTCTGCCACAGCGTAAGCCCCGCGAGCCCGATGAAGAACAAATTCGTCACGGCGGTGACCGCCGCGATGCGCCCGACAAAAAAGGAGCGGGGCTCGGTGATGCCTTGGCCGCTTGTTGGATCTTTCATTATTGGTGCCCGGTGTGTTGACGGAATCTTCTTGGGGCACCCCGGTATTCTGTATTTGGAAAATTGCGGTTTGTCGAGAGCCGGGTGCGGCGGACCCTCTCGACGAGAAGCCGGAGGGAGTCCCCCATTGACAAAGTTTCCATCCCGCATGAAAAGCGGTTGGTTGAAAATGACGCCACTGTTCCTGAACCGCTGGCTCCCGGTTGCCGCACGGGGGGCCGCCAGCCTGTGAATGCCGGCCTGCAGGGCCAAATCCATTCCGTGGTGCCGCGCACACGCGCATTCCTGGAAGCGACGGAACCGGGGCATTTTCTCGTCAATGCCGGTTTTCCAGTCGAGGGAAAGCCCGCGCCGGCTTTGGACCGGCTCCATTTGGACGATCCCGATGACCTCCACCTCTGGCTCGGAGTTCAACTCGAGAACAAGCGGGCATTCTGGAAAGCCCGCGAGGGTTTGCCCGACGATCACATCCCGTCGATCGCGCCCTTCTTTGGCTACGCCGAACACGCCGCATGGCTCGGGCTCAAGGTCGTGCTTCAGCCGGCGACTTCGCTGGCCGTTCCCGCCTATGACGACATCGCGCGGGTTCCGCGGGAGCTTTCGTTCTCCGAGGACGCGCCGTGGGTGCGTCTTATGCGCGAAAGTTACGCGTGGCTAAGAGAGCAGCAGCGCGGCGATTTCGTGCTCGCGGTTCGCGGCGGGGCTTCGCCGATGGAACTGGCCAACTCCCTCCGCGGCGACGACATTTTTATGGATTTTCTGGAGGAGCCAGAACATTGCCACCGCCTCATGAATGCTTTGACGGAACTCTATCCCTCCTACTTTGATCTGCTGCGCTCATGGGCGGACCGGGTGGAGGGCGGATTCCTGAGCGCTTACCTTGATGCTTGGATGGGGCCGGACCCGATCGGCCACCTCTCCAACGACACGGCCATGCTCTGCTCCGCGGCTGTTTATAAAGAGTTCGGCTTTCCCTATGAAGCCAGGTTGCTCTCCCGTTACAACGGGGCATTTTACCATGTCCACTCGGAGAAAATGCACTACGTCCCGATGCTGGCCCGGCTGCCAAACCTCCGGTTGATCCAGGTGCAGGAGGACCCCCGCGTGGGCTCGAACATGAAAAATCTCGAAGCCATCATGGCGGCCACGGGAGATTGCGCGCTCATGCTCGCCGGCTCACCGGAGGAAATCATTCCCCGCCTCGATCTCCTTGCCACCCGCAATGTCTATCTCCGCGCCTGGTGCGCTGACCGCAACGAAGCCGAATCCCTTGTTGCCGCCGTCCGCAGTCATTCCAAACCGCTGGCAGGCCCCGGGATTTGAGAAGGCTTACTGAACGGCCTGCATGAGACCGGCCACGCCGACTTCGGCGGGGCTCTGATCCTTTGCGAACCACACGACCGAAACTCTCGTGACGGGCTGGTCGAGGACGCCATCGAAACCGGATTTAGCCGCGGGGATCATGGGCGCGATGTCCTCCCGCTTTCCCTCCAGCCACTTCCAGCCTGTGAAATCACCTAGGAAGGTCAGCAGAAAATACTCGCCGCCGGTTTCCTGGATCTGGAGCCCGATCCGCTGGACCTGCGTTTCGGGAGATATATAAAACCATCCGCCGAGCATCTTGAAGCCCGGATCCAGCGTCTTTGCAACCGTGCAGTCGCCTTTGCCCCCTCCCGGCTGCGCCACGCTCGTAAACTTGAGCCCGGCCTGCACTCCCGGCGGCAACTTGGCGGGGTCGAACTCGGCAACGGCGACGGATTCCACGTGATACCCCGACGACTTGATTCCAGCGGCGTTGTCGAGCGTGCCGAACGGCAAGCCGGGCAACTTCGCCATTTCGCTATCGGCCGGGGGAAGCCGGTCCTCCGCCCGCATGGGCGAACAGACCAAGAGAGCCGCCATGAGCATTAACCAGGTTCTTTGCGTCATAAAAATTGCGATTGCATGGGGATGATCCCACGTCGGAAGAGAAAATCGACAAAAAAACATTGACGCCACCCCGGCCAGCGGGAACCTTCACGTGGTGCCGGATCGGCTTTGTCCGATCCTCCCCCCGGTGCCGACCCTCTTTGAATTCAAAAAAAACCGCCATGGACTTTTATCCGGGGCAGCTCTACGCGCTTCTGGTCCAGTGAATATTTCCGCAATGCTAATGAATCCCTCCTCCCTCTTCCCTTCGAAAGTTTTGTCCCGTGTGTTTGGCACCGGGTCCCGCGCGATGGCGATCTCGGTTTCTTTTCTGCTGGCCTCGGGGGCCGCGCTCGTTTTCGGCGAAGACGGGACGCGGAAATTTCTGGAGGATTTTTCCGGGGGCGCGTGGAGTCCGTCGCGCTACAGCATGGCGCCCGGGAGCATCACGTTACTTCCCGAGCGGGCGCCGGATCTGGAAACTGGCGGGAGCATGAAAGTCCACGTCTCCTTTGGCGGCCAGGGCTTCGAGCATTTCACGGCGGAGCCGCCGAAGCCTTTGTATATTCCCGGAAACGCCAAGCGCATCACGATGCGGGTGAAGAGGCCGGACAACCGGATTCCGATGAAGGTCCTCTTTGTGGACGGCTGGGGAAAAACCGACAAGGATATGGGCTGGGAGCTGAAGCTTGATGCCAAGCCCGAATGGCAGACGGTGACATTTGATGTTCCCGAGTCATGGGTGAAGCCTGTGGGAATCTCGGGGATCTCCTCGCACAATTTCAGCTTCAAGACCGACAAGGTGGCGCTGGACTATTTTGTGAGCGGGATCGAAGCCGAGACCGATATCTCCGGTGTGGATCCCTCGACCGGTTTGCTTCGCTCCTGGAAGCCCGAGCCATCGCCGGCGGACGCATCCAAGGCGCTGAAGCAGGCACCCGCCACGCCGCTCCTCAGCGTCAGCCTTTCCACGAGCGAGCAGGCGAACATTTTTTCCGGGAAGCCGGCCGCCTGCACGATGCAGGTCGTCAACTGGAACCCGGGCGCGCTCGATGGCAAAGCCAGTTTTCGCGTCACCGATCAGAACGGTGCCGAGGTGCAGGCCTGGGAAGAGGCGGTCCATGTCGAGGCGCCGCTGAGCCGGACATATCCGATCAAGGCGGCCCGCTACGGGATTTACAAAGTGACCGCCCACCTGGAGTGGGCCGACAAGTCAACGCTGGATAAGAGCCTTGTGCTGGCGAACGTGCCCGTGCTGCCCGAGCCGACGGAAGCGCAGAAACTCGCCTCGCCCTACGGGATCAACTACCACGGGGGAGGAGACCGGCTTTTTGAAGCCTTTAAAAAAGCCGGATTCTACTGGTATCGGGATTACGCTTTTCACTTGGACGGGATGGTGCGCGCGAAGGGTCCAGACCGGAACTACAAGGGCTGGCCAAACTTCCCGGGCCTCCTCGCGGATTACGACCGGCTCGGCCTCATCTGCCTCCCGGTCCTGTTCACGGTGGAACCCCCGGTCATGGCCGACGGGAAAGTCGTCCGGATGGGGCCGGACAGGAAGTGGGTGCTCGATATGGCGGATGTCCTCACCAGCTTCCCGAAGATCCGGTTCTGGGAGCTGGGAAATGAATACGACTTGAAGCACGGGACAGAGGAACTCCCGGCGGGGTGGAAAAATTACGGCCTCTACCACAAAAAATTCGGCGAGCTGGTGTCGCTTCTAGGCGACGGGCAAGTGACGGCGGTCGAGCAGGGCCGCGCGGGGGTCTATCCGGTTTTTGTCGAAGCGGCGGTGAAGAGCGGGGCGTTCGATCAGATCGGCGTGGTCAACTCGCACCATTACACCGGCGTGGAACCCCCGGAGACCAACGCGGACAACTTCAACAGCGGCGAGCGGCTTCCCGGGGGCCGACGGCCGGGCTCGTTCTTCGACTCGCTGCGCGCGGCCAAGCGGGCCGCCGTCGGCGACGGGAAGAAGCGCGAGCATTGGCTGACCGAGTTTGGCTGGGACACGCTGGCCGGCCCGATCGTCACCCCAGCCCAGCAGGCCGCATACCTCCAGCGCGGGTTTCTCCTCGCGTTTGCGGCGGGCACCGACAAGGCGTTCTGGTTTTTTAATTTCGATGTGGACGAGGCGAAAGCGGCGACATTTTTCGACGGCTGTGGGCTGATCAACTTCCGTCGCGAGCCGAAGCTGTCGTTCGCCGCGATGGCCGGGCTTTCATCCATCCTGCCCAACCCGGTCTATGTCGGGAGCATCAACGCCGGGCCGAACACGGCGGGCTATATTTTTGAAAACGACGGGAAGCTGGTCGCCGGGCTATGGGCGATCACCGGAGACAAAGGTCCGTCGGTCACTTTCCAGGCCGAGGCTCTCTCCGACTATCTCGGCAACAAGATCGAGGGGCTGTCGGCTCCGCTCACGTCGTTTCCTGTTTATGCCGTGGGGCTCAAGAAAAGCGACCCGCTCTACGCGCAGACCGCCTTCAGCATCGAGTCGAACCACACGGTCGTCGCATCGCCGGACGACGCCATCGAGGTTGCCGTGAGGATCGCGAACAACCGGGACAAGGCGATCGACGGCAAAGCCGCCATCGTTCCTCCTGCCGGCTGGTCTGCCACGCAGGGCGAGGCGGCCTTCTCGGTTCCGCCGGGGGAAATGCGCGATCTGGTTTTGAAGTTTGCCGTTCCGGCCAGCCAGGGCATCGGCCGCGCGCAGGCCCGTGTGGATTTTCAGGAGGGCGGACGTGTCGTGAAGGCCATGCCCCTCGACATCATTGTCCAGAGGCCGTTTTCGCTTGATGTTTCGCCCTTGGAGGGGCTGCCCGGCCGGGCCTCCATCGACGTGCAGATCGAGAACCGCTCCGCGCAGGTCCAGGAGGGGACGATTTCCCTGAAGCTCCCTTCCACATGGCAGGCGCCAGTCACCGAGTTTCCGGTGGCCGCGCTGAAGCCGGGGGAACGCCGCACGGTCAAAATGGATCTCACGTGGAGCGCCGATTGGAAAACCGGCGAGAGCGCGATGGCGGTCTTCAAATCCTCCAAGGATGTCTCTCTGCAGGCACCGGTGATTCCGAACCGCTTCCCGCTCAAGCGCGCGCAGAACCTCCAGATTGATGGCGATCCATCCAAGTGGCCGAAGGAGACAAACCTGCCGGATTGGATGCTCGGATCAAGCCGCGGAAGTCCCGATGCCCGGCTCTGGCTTGCCTGGTCGCCCGAGGGGCTCTACGGCGCGGTCGAGGTGAAAAATTCCCAGGGCCAGACGAAGCATCCGGCCACATTCTGGGAAGGCGACGCCCTCGAGCTCTTTCTCTCCACCGATCCCTCGAAGAAAAACAACGTCTTTGAAAAAGGCGACCACCAGTTCTGGTTCGTCCCGGACTTCGAAAAGAACCGCGTCTATGCCGGCCAGTGGAAAGCGAAGGACGAGATCCCGGAAGTCCTCTACGACATCCCGGTCGCAAAAAGCGCGGCGCGCCGCACCGCCGACGGCTACGTCATGGAATTCCTCCTCCCCGCCTCGGCATTCCAATACTTCTCACCACGCGCGGGCCAGGAATTCGGAGTCAACGCCAACCTCTCCGTTCGCGGGCAGGATGCCCCCCGCGAGGTCTTCTGGCCCCGGAGAAAGGATGCCAGCGTCCGCACCCAGCCTTCGAGCTGGGGCAGGATGAAGCTCGTCGAGTAACCCAGGATACGCGCCGGGCTTCCTCACCGGAAGAGAAGTTTCTGGGCTATGAAAGGTTATGAGGAGCCGGCCCGTTTTGTTTGGGCCGGCAGTCGTCAGTTGTTCGCCCAGTTCCCAAAAATGTTCTGCAGGCTGCCGCCGGAATAAGTACCGTAGTTGCTGGCATTGATGTTCCACGTCTCGGTGTGGCCGTCAAAATAGAAGATCATCCGCTTCGCTCCGTAACTCGGTGGATTTGTCGAAGAGAATGTCCTGCCATCCGACCAGCAGTTCCAAGAGTTGGTACCGGAGCTATCCATCCGGCGCGTCATCAGGACGGCGGTTTTTGACAGCCTGGCGATCTGGGTCAAGCGGCTTAACCCGACTTGGATGATACCGTTTGTATCCGTGTATGTGGTGAACGCCATGTTATTAAAATACATCCCGGCAGCCTGATTCCGCGGCGGACCGCCCGACCAAGCCATAGGAGCAGAATAATAAAGATCCCCGGGAACGGTGCGAGTGCCATTGATCTCGGCGAAAGCATCCCACCAGATCGGGCTGATAAACCGCCTTGGATCGCTAGTGTTCGTTAGCGGCATATCGATGTATGGCGCGATCAATAATTGCGTGTTATACCCTTGGGCTTGGTCAGATGCATTGGGATTCGTCTGAGTAATCAAGGGGACAGTATTGTTATTATCCGCCATGTAGAGCAGGTAGCCCGCTCCAAGCTTCCGCATCCGGCCCATGGTTTTTGCATTCAGCGCCGCATTCCGGGCTTCGTTGACAGCCGGCACCATCAAGACCACAAGAATCCCAATGATCGCCACCACCACCAGCAGCTCGACGAGCGTAAACCCGCGCCACCTTCCGGTCTCCCGCACGGCCCGAAGGATTGAGCCCGAGCCTCCCGATTTCCGCTGTGACGGAACACCGGACGGGGTTCGTGATCGTTGTTTTCGGTTCATCGCTCGGGGGGGCAAGACTCGTGGGAATGTTCCCATATCCTGGCGGGCCTGTCCACAGATTTGTTGGCAAATCGTGCCTAGGGAACACTTCTCCGTGTGGGCTGGCCTGTCAAGCGGATCGGGTGGCGCGACTGCCGGCAAAGCGGCGGCCTCTGCTATAGCAAACAATAGGGCTGGCGGCCGGCGGGGAACTTTCTGTCCATCTCAAGAAACGTCTGCTAATGATATTCTCGCCGTCCGCCACATCCCCCTATGCCATCACTTCTCACCGACTATAAATCACTTCGCGAAGGTTCCCTTTGGACAAAGGCGCTCCAGGCTGCGGTGGACGCCTGTGCGGCTGGAGGCGGAGGGGTTGTTCTTGTTCCGCCGGGGGAATATTTGACCGGCTGCGTAGAGCTTCGCTCAAACGTGACGCTCGAAGTCGCCGGCGGAGCGGTGCTTCGCGGGTCGCCCGATCTTTCCGACTATCCGGTGGTCCCGTTCGCGCACAACGAGTTTGGGGAGATCCGCTCGCTTTTCTGGGCGATCGGGCAGCGGAATATCCGGCTGCGGGGGACCGGGGAGATCGACTTCAACCATCCGGCTTTCATGGAGATGGGGCGTCCGGATCTCCGGGACAAGGACGCGGGGAAGCTCCCGCTCTACAACGAACGCCAGATCGCGGAGATGACCGTGGTGGCAAAAGCGCGGCCGACGCAGCCGGTCTTTTTTCATGACTGCGAACGGCTGGTCGTCGAAGGCCTGCTGCTGCGCCAGTCCCCCTGCTGGACGCTGACGTTCAGCGCGTGCCGCGACGTCAAGGTGCGGGGCATCACGGTGCAAAACCATCTCAACGTGCCCAACTGCGACGGCGTCCATGTCAGCGCGAGCCGCGAGGTTCTTATTACCGGCTGCGTCTTTCATTGCGCGGACGACTGCGTGGCGGTCGGCGGCATCACCGACTGGGACCGTCCCTCGGAGAACGTCGTCATTTCCGGATGCACGATGGTTTCGCGCTCGGCGGCCGTCCGCATCGGCCACCTCGCGAGCAAGGTGCGGAATGTCGTTTGCAGCGACCTCGTGATCTCCGACGGCAACCGCGGGCTCCTCGTCTGCGCGGGCGATGGCGGGTGGGTCGAAAACGTCCGGGCCACGAACCTGATCATGCGCACGCGCCTCTTCGCCGGATTCTGGTGGGGGAAAGGCGAGCCGCTTGCCATCATGACTGCGGGCTCCGGACGGGTCGAAGGCGTTGGCGTCGCGCATGTCCGGGGAGAGACGGAAGGCGGAATCGTCATCGCCGGAGGAGAGGGAAGCATCCGGGATATTTCGCTCGACGACTGGAGCCTGCGGCTTTCCATCGGCAGCAACCGCCCGCTGCTCGGCGGCTGGATCGACCTCCAGCCTGCGGAGTGCCCGCCTCTTGGCAAGGGACAAATGCCTTGGCTCTACGCCGACGGGGTCAGGCAGTTGAAGCTCCGCGACGTCAGCGCGGTGTTGGACGAGGACGATGCCGGCGCTTATTCCATCGAGCCAGTGATCCGGAACTGCGGGATGGAAACTGCTCCGTGACGAGGACGTGCGCGTTGTCGCCGATCAGCCCATCACAGACGGTTTTGTGGAACTATTCTGCGGAGCGGCTCCACGTTGAGCCAGAGATGGTGTTTGATCCAGATATTCACGTAGCAGTCGAACGAAGGATCTGCGGTCCTGATGGTGTTTCTGCTTTCTCTTTTTTTTGCGGGAGCCGGCACGGGGCAAAGGTGAGCTGGTATTCCGCCCGACCGACTTCTCCGGGGATCCGGCAGAGCAGCTTGCTGATCTTCGTCCCCCAGGCCTCCTCCAAAAAAGCTTCGTCGGATTCGAGCGGCACGGATGCGATGTGCAGTTTATTCGGATCCCACGTCATGGCTACTCCCGAGTCCGCGGAGATTTGAAAAACGATCTCTCCTTCTGAGGCATCGAACGGGCAGGGGGTGAACAGCGGGAACACGACATCCATCGCGCGGCGGAGGCGAAAGTTGTCTGTGATGGTCACTGCCGGACAGTCGCCCCGGCACAGGACATAGGACCGCCGCCAGCTCTCGACTCCGGCCCCGGAAGCGTAGGCGCCGGCGAGTTCAAATTCCAGATGGACGGTGCTTTCGCGGTCGTCGAACCCGATCAACTCCGCATGGAACTCCGCACCCGGGGATTGCTCGTGGCTTCCGAACTGCAAAACGTTATGGCCCCGGCTCGCATTCCACCACATGGAATAGCGTTCGGACCCGAAGGTCTGGCGGGTGTAGGCCATGTTCCCGATATCGACGATCACCGGGGAACCGGCAGAGTGGACGACAAAAGAGCCGATGTCGTTGTGGTTGTGGTTGACGCCGTTGGTCCCGCCCTTGACCCCCAGAACCATCGGTGGCGCGGGCTCCGCGGCGGAGCGCACGACCAGCACCTGCATTTCCGGATACCAGTGGCCAAGCGGGGCGGCAGATCCCTGCGGGGCGGCATCCGCCGGGATCCAGAACAGCTCGCGCAACGCCTGCATCAGGGCGCCGCACCCGCCTCCGCCCGCGCCCGGGGTGATGCCCAGGGTGTCGCCGGGTTCGCCGTCGGGTTGCCATCCCCGCAGGCCGAGAAGGCAGAGGTCTTTCAGCGAATTGTCCCCGATGCGTTCGCCCAGTCGGTAAACCCTTGCGGCGATGGAGCCGAATCGGGGAGGGCAGTCCGAGTAGTTGAAACAACTTCCTCCTCCGAGATGGATATGGACGATATATCGGGCCATGGCGGCAATCTTCGGCTCGCCATAAATGTTGATCTTCCCGCCGCTGAGCGAATGGAGGACTTCCAGCGCGACCAGCAAGGCCCCCGGTGATGCGGCCCAATACATGGCCCCTTCGTCGCAACAACCGTCTTCCGGGTAGCGCGCGATGAAACGATCCAGCGCCTCCATGCACCGGCGCATGATTGCGACGAGGCGCCCCGGATCCCGGATGATGTGGGCGGCGGCAAGCAAGATTCCGGAGATGCACCACGGGGTCCAATTATTTTCCCCGGACAGCCACCAAAAATCGTCGCGGTTTTCAAATGGTTCGATGACACGCCGGGCGATCTCCCCTTCGATCCGTTCGGCGATCACGGGCGACAACCCGTCAAACTCAGCCCTGAGAAGGTGAACCGTCTCCGCCAGCACGGCCGCCGTCTCGCAGGAGAATATATCCAATGTCGGACGCCGGACTTCCGGCATGGCATCGCGAGGGCTGCGGCGGTCCACATGCGCGGGCAGCGCCCATGAAGTTTCTTCGCAGATCGCCCACGCGATATCCAGGGCGGCCTCCAGGCTGCGTGCATCGGGAGAAAAGCAGGTCGAGAGAACGAGGATCGCCAGGTCCCGGCGACGGGAAAAATACGCGCTCTCGTAGCCTTTCCGGTCGCCCGAGCGCACAAACTCCGCATATCCGCTCACCGGCAGGACCTGCTGCCCGCGCGCAAGCAATTCTTCGGACCTGGCCATCAGCCCGTCCTTTCGCCGCTGGTTGAGCGGATGCCGCAGCAACCCATCCCATGCCGCGCGGTCCGCGGCAGGAGGAAACGAATCCCGCGCTTCGGGCCCGACGATGGCCCGCGCGACGAAATCTTTCGGGAAGCGTTCGGTCAACATGCGATGCCGGCCCGGCTAAGGGTTTGGCTTGCCGGAGGGGTGGGATTCTATCAGAGACATCCAGCGCAGGTCGGCGGGGTTATCTGTGGTCACGCGGACTTTTTCGGATGCGACGATGATCTCCGCCGACTGGGGCGAGGTTTTTTCTCCGACCACGAAGACGGCTGCCGAGCCATCGGTCTTGGTGGCACCCTCGAGCGAAATCCGGGACTGCGTTCCGGCAGCGACCGGGGCGGCGGAGAGGGTGAACGCGTATTTGCCCGGAGGCGCGTCAAAGACGAACGCGTTGCTTTTGTCCATGCGGCAGGAATCCCGATCAAGCAGGTCTCTTATCCACTTTTTCTCCTGACAAAGAACCGGGACTTTCTCGAATCCGAAGCCGGATCCGGAGGAATACGCGGTCTCTCCAGTCACCGCGGAAAAGTTTCTCGGCGGGCCGAATCCCTGGAGGATGCCGACCTCCTGATCGGCCGGGCCGAAGTCGAACAGGAGCGCGCGCAACGACGCCAGCTTCTGGTCTGCGGCCGCCTGCTTGGCAAGAGCCTCCTTGGCGGCGGCAACCCGCGCGGCGACCTCCGGCCAGTCTCCGGCCCCGTGGATGTAGATCGGAAACTCGCCCACGGCGATGGACTTGCCCGGCACTTTTTTGCGGCCGCCAAACGAATCCACCACCTCGCACTCGCCGGCCCCTAGGGAAAGCGTCCCTTCGCCATTGACGGTCCAGGCAGTCAGCACTTTTCCTTTCGGCGTTTCCCAAGCGTAGAGCCAGATGTTTGGGTCTGGATCGGGAAGCCTTGGCGTGGGGCCCTGCGCCACGCCGGCGAGTTCGCGCAGCATGGTGGCCACGGAAAAATACGAGGGCTTCGGCGAGGAGTCGTTTCGCACGAGCCCTGCCGCGGCATGTTGGGACGGGGTTGATCCCGCCTCGCGGTAGATGAGCACCTTGTCCACTCCCGCCGCCAGCGCCAGCAGCGTGACCCGCGGAAGCCTTGCGGACTGCAGCCTCTCATTGGTGCCAAAGGGACCAGCGCTGTCGTAGCCGGTTTCCGTGAGCCAGATCGGTTTGCCCGCCGCATGGCGGTCGCGCCAGGCGACCAGCTCCCGCAGGTGGTCCGGGTAGGTGAGCGCGGATTGCTCGTTCCCCTGACGGACCACGTTGGAGTCCTTGGTCGCCGTCTCCGGCGGCTGGCGGCCGCTGTAGTAATGGACGTTGAGGATATCAAAGAAATCCACCGGGGTTTTTCCGTCCGAATACTTGAACTGGCGCAACGGTTCGAGGACTTCGACCGTGAGCCCGGCCATGCCCGGACTCGTGACCGGGAGTTTCGGGTCGGCGGCCTTCGCCGCCTCGGCACCGACGCGGAATACCGGCCAGAATTGATCGAGCGGGGCCGCCCACGCGCCCCAGCCGGCATCGGGTTTCGGGTTGAGGTTCGGCTCGTTCCAGATCTCAACAGCGCTGATCTGGTTCAGGCCGGTGAGCTTGTCCGGGGTCTTGAGCTTGTCCGCCGGCACTTTGTTCGACCCGTAGCGGGCGACGACTTGGAAGACGGCCTCACCGTATTCGGCCGGGTCTTTCGGCGGGAAAGAAGCGCGTAACTTTTTGACTTCCGGCCCGGCCGACGTGGCGTATTCGGGGACCATGAAAATGTAGGGAAGCACCTTCATCCCGCACTCGTTGTAACGTTTCATGAAATCGTCGAACCGCACCATCCAGGGGCTGACCGAACCGTCGAAACGGAACTCGCCCGGCGCCGGCGAAAACATCTGCCACTTCATGTTCTCGAAGCGGACCCACCCGAACCCGAACGGCCCCCAAGCGTCGGCCAGATCCGCACTCGATGCATTGATCCCGAACCGGGAGGTCGCGGCGTCGGCTGGCTTGTTCGGTGCCGGCGTGGTAAAGAGCGATGTTTGCGCCGTGTGGCTGGCCCCGTCGGCCGTGGCCTCCAGTCGCAAAATGTAGGACCCGTCTTCAGGGAGGGAGATTTCCTTCAGGGGGCAAACGGTGAAGCTGCCCGCAGGGACCTTGACCGGAAAACTCCCCTTGGCGACAACCCCGCCCAATTCCGGAATGACCCTGTCCGCCGGACTCGTCCCGCCGAAGACCTGGATCTCGTTGGGGAGGCTGAGGCGCTTCGGAGATTCGCCGTCTTTGAAATAGCGCACCTTGATATAGCGGCCCTCGGCCGGACCTGCGGCAACCACCTCCAAACCGGTCCAGTGCTTGTAGAGGTCGAGCTTTTCCATTCCGGGAATGACCTGGAATGTCTTTCCGTCCATCGAGGCCGAAACCTCGGCGTTCCAAATCCAGTTGGCATCGGTGGGAAACAGGGCGACCTTCGTGACTTTGTGCGGTGCACCTAAATCAATGCGCTGAGTGACCTCCTCGCTGTGGCTGTTGTCCCACGGGATTTCCCGGTTGGTGAAACTGAGGCCGTCGGTGATCGTCGCGTCCGGCGTCTCGCCATCCTTGTCGGTGGTCCACGCCTTCGCCCCGTGCGCGATGTCCAAACCGTGAACCGGGTCCGGGACCGGGACCGCGACCAGCTGAGGGTTCGAGACCAGCGTGTATTCGACTTTCGCCTCGATGTCTTTGCCTGTCGAATTTTGCAAAACAACCGATCCGCCAAGCGGTGCCCGAGCGGACACAGTCGTTGGGACCTCGATTTGCAGATCCAACGGAGCGGCTGATTTCCCCAAATCGCTGAAAACCCCGGTCAGCGCGTCCACGTCGAGATGGGACGGGCCGGGTTCCTTGGCGAACCAAGCGAGGTTGAGCATGCGGATCGGCTGGTCCAGCGTGCCGTTCTGGTCCGGCTGCTTCCACGCCTGCACAATATTTTTGCTTCCCGCATCGAGCACGATCTGCCGCCAACCCTGCCAGTCGGCCGGGATCTTCTCGGTCAGGGCTTCGCCGTCGGCATCCCAAAGTTGCAACCCCAGCTCGCTGACATTGGAATCCGGGGAAAGGTAAACCCACAGTGCGAGCTTCTGGAAATTTCCCGGCAACTGATCGCATAGGTGGAAGTCGCCTTTTGCGCCGGCAATCGCCGCCTCTCCGCGGAAACGCACCGCGCCGGAACCGAGCTTCGGCGGGATTTCTGCGGGGCTCATTTCCACGGCGGCTTTGTCGAATCGCCAGCCGCCCGCCCGCAGCCCGCCGCTGGAATCCATCGCGTTGAGAAGCCGTTCGACGGCGGGCGGGGCATCCGCGCCGGTGACTGTGGAAAATGTGCCGGCCACGGCAAATGCCAGCGCCGCCAGGAGGGATTGGTTTTTCATATTTTTTATTCGATCGTCCAAACCTCGACAAGTTTGAAGCACGGCGCGGGTTTCATCGTCTCATCCCGTCCGGCACCCCACCGTTTGTCCCAGGACCGGCAGTTTGAAATCCGCTGCCGGGCATACCGAAGAGCCGGAAGAGACATGTAAGGGAACATTCCCAAGAAAACAAGAAGAGGTCCTGTCGTTATGAGATTTATATCCATATCTCATCCAGATAGTTCCGTTACCGATCACGGGTTTCCAGATTTATTTGGATCCGGCGCTGTGTCAAGCGGCTTGTTTCCCCGATCCGTTGGCGGGCGTGAAACCGGGTCCCGGCTTTCTTTGCAACAGGCTTGCTGGCGGTGTCGCGTTGTGGTTTATGGTGGGGGACGGCCATGAAGAAGCACTCGCGCCCGACGATTTTTGATCTGGTGGACCACACGGGCATTTCGCGCGGTTCGATTTCGCGGGCGTTCAACAACCAGGCGGGGATCAAGCCGTCCACGAAGGAGAAGATCCTGCGGGCGGCGCGGGAGATCGGTTATATCCCGCACAACGGCGCCCGGATGATGAAGCTCGGGCGCACGAGCCGCTGGGCGATCCTCGTCCCGCACCTGCGCAACCCCTACTACGCCGAGCTTGTCGAGGCGCTCAACCACGAGGCGGAGAAAATCGGGGTCACCCTCCTGGTCGGGATTTCCAACAACGACAAGAAGCGCGAGGCGGAGCTGATCCTGCAGTGGACGGCCGGCGAGGTGGACGGGCTGGTCCTCGACCAGTCCCACTTCCACGACAACCCGACCATGTTCGAGCAGCTCAAGGCGCGCGGCATCGCCATGGTTTTCCTCCACGGGAACCCGATCCCGGGCTTTGATTTCGTGCGCTACGATCTTTTTGAAAGCGTGAGCCGGGTGATGACCCATTACCGGGCGCTCGGGCACGCCCGCATCGGATACGCGGCGCAGAATTTTCCCGCTTGCCGCAAGACGTCCCGCTTCCTGGCCTATTCCGGGCTCGCGGCGGCAAAAGGCGAGAAAGCCGACGAGGCCCTGATTTATTTCGGAGAGGACGGGGCGGAGGGAGGGACGAGCGCTTTCCGCAAGTGGGCGGCGCTGCGCGATCCTCCCACGGCCGTCTTCTGCGCCGATGACATCATCGCCTGCGGCGTCATGCACGCCGCCCGGGCCGCCGGCTGGTCCATCCCCCAAGACCTTTCGGTCGCCGGGGTGGACGACATCGCCGAGGGCGTCCGCGCGGGGCTGACCACGGTGCGCACGATCCGGGCCCAGACGGCGAAAGCCATCTGCGAGCTCCTCGAGCTCCGGAGGGAGGACTTCGACCGGGGCACGGAAGTGCGCTCCATCCCCGCCGAACTTATCCTGCGCGACAGCGTCGCCCGCCCGCGCCACGATTCGCGCAAAACGCAGTCCTCCAGGCCCCAGGTCGCCCTGCTCTGAGCGTCGATCTTATGAAAGCCCACGGCAGCGGAGCGAAAAAAGAAGCCGCCCTCGCCGGTCGAAGATTTTCTTTCAGCCCGTCGTTGCACCATCAGGCGATCGCCGATCGCGGGGAGATGCGGGCGATGCGCTTTCCGGGAGGAGAAGTTGCCGGTTGGCAGCGGCGTCTGCGCGGGAAGCTCGCCGCGATGCTGGGCGGGATCCCGGAGGACCGGGTGCCGCTCAGGGTCCGCCGCATCTGGTGCAGGCCACATCCGCTCGGCACGATTGAAAAAATTGTTTTTGCCTCGGAGTTCCGGTGTGACGTGCCCGCCTACGTCTGCCTTCCGGGGCGGGTCTCCGGCCCTCGCCCGTTTATGATCTGCCTGCAGGGGCACCGGGGCAGGATGCACCATTCCATCGCCACAGGTGCCGATGAAAAATCCTGGGGAATTCCCGTGCATGACGATCTGGATTTCGGGATCGGGTGCATGAAGCGGGGGATTGCGGCGATGTGCGTCGAGCAGAGGTCTTTCGGCGAGAGAAGCGAGCGCGAAATGGTGAACCCGGCCGGCGACGGCTGCCAGGATGCCGCGATGCATGCCCTGTTTCTCGGGCGCACGCTGCTGGGGGAACGCGTTTTCGATGTGGACCGCGCGATCGATTATTTGGTGGCGCGCGGGGACGCCGACCCCCGCCGCATCGGGGTGACGGGCAACTCGACCGGCGGCATGATCGCGCTTTTCGCCGCAGCATTGCTGCCGCGGATCCGCTTTGCCATGCCTTCGAGCTGCTTTTCCAGCTTCCGGGATTCGGTCCTCGCGATGGGACACTGCAGCTGCAACTACGTGCCGGGATTGCTGAAGGCCGCAGACATGGCCGATATCGCGGGCTTGATCGCGCCAAAGCCGCTGGTCATTGTCCACGGACGCGGGGATCATCTGTTTCCCATCCGCTCGACACGGCGGGCCTTCCGGGAAGTCCTGGCCACTTATGAGGCCGCAAATGCCGCCGGGAAATGCGCCTTGGTCGTCGGCCCAGGCGGCCATCGTTTCTATGCCGACCTCGGCTGGCCGGTCCTGCTGCGCCTGCTGAAATCCGCCTGAAAATCCAGACTTCCTTTCGCGGCGCACTGCGTTTAGATGTCGGGCTCATGCGCCGACTCGATAAAATAGTCACAGCCTTGTTGCTGGCGGTGGTTTTCCCCATCGCGGCGGCGCGTGCCGCGACGGACGACCCCTCGCTGGACACCGGGCGGAATTTCGCGCCGTTCGTTCTCTCCCTGAAGCCTTCATTGCAGATGAGCCCCCTGCCGGGATGGATGCAGGGACCGTCTGTCGTCCGCCCGGAAACGGCAACGATCGAGATCCCCGTGCCCGCACTGTGGGCCGTCCCCGCCGTCGAACTCTACGCGCTGACCGTCGTGTTCGACGACCGCGGTGACGGCGGGCCCGCTGTCGAATGGCGGTCCCCGAACGGCTCGACGAGCACGATTTCCCAAGGGCTCGGAGAAATCGGGACATCGCTCGGGCTCAATGCCAAGACGATTCTCATCCCGCAGGAGCTGACCCGCGATGGAGGGGTCCTGCTGGTATCCTACTACGCCAAATTCGACAAGCTCGTGAGCCTCGCGGTCCGTCCGGCCCGCCAGGATCCGCTCGCGGTTCTTGGCGGCGGAAGCGACCCCGCACTCGTGGACGAAGCCCTGCGGGTTTTCGAGCGCGCCGAAGTCGATGGCCGGAGAAACCCTCCCCTCAGCGGAGATGTCCGGCGCGGAGCCATCGTCGAAGCCGAACTCTCGGCCCCGGTGCAGGAACTGACCGGAGAACTCGAATTCATCGTGCCCATCGAAGGCGTCGTCGAGGGGGCCTTGCTGAAGCTCGATGTCCTCGGCCTCGATCCCGAGGCCGAGATCCAGGTCCGGGTCAACTCGATTTCGGTCGGCCAGTTGGGGTTCTCCCCATTCCACCTAGATGACCCCGCACTCGTTCCGGACAGCCTCGGGCGCCTCGTGATTGCCGGATGGCGGAGCGGCTACGTCTTTATCCCGGCCCGCCTCTGGCAAGCGGGAGATAATTCCGTCGTTCTCGCCTTGAAAAGATCCGAGGTCGAGACAGGGCGGACGGTCTTCATCCGGAATTCCAGGATCCACATCCGCTTCGGTGCCGAACCCGCGCAGCAAAACAAACCGGCCGGAGAGCCGGACTTCTTGATCCCCGACCCGCTCGTCCCCAACCCGCAGGATCCCCCTCTGCCAGAAGTTGTGACCGGAACCCGCTGAACCCCGGACAGCGGGTTAGCCCGCATATCTCACACTTCAGAGAAACCGCTGAGCGGAGTGTTCCGGGGAGCGCACCCGGGCCGGGTGCGCTCCCCTGACGTGTGCGCTCCCCTGACGTGTGCGCTCCTTGCACCGCAAAGTGTGAGATATCCGGGTTAGAGCGGCTACAGAAAAACGCGATCGGAGCTATTTTACGACGCCGAATTCGGCGCGGCGGTTCTTCGCCCAAGCGGCATCTCCGCTTCCCGGATCCGCCGGCATTTCCTTGCCGAAGCTCACGGTCTGGATCTTTCCGGCCGGGACTCCGTCATTAATCAGGGCCTGCCGGACCGCCTGCGCGCGGCGCTCGCCGAGCCCGCGGTTGTATTCATCCGTGCCCCGGTCGTCGGTGAACCCGGCGACGATCAGGTTGCCCGGAGAGGCTTTCATCGCGGCCGCCACCTGCTGGATTTTCGGCTGCTCGGCATCGGAGACCTGATAGCTGTCGTAGGCGAATTGCACGGGCGAGAATTTTCCGCGCGCGACATTTGCCCCAAAGAAATTCGCCCCCTCGACGCGGTCTCCCAGCGGGGTTCCATTGACGTAATCGCCGTCCACCCCGGCGTATTGGTCACCCTTCTTTTTCATGCAGGCGGAGAGGCTGAGTCCCAGAACAACGACAAGGGCAAGGCGAAGCGGATATTTGCTCATGGAGATGGAATGCCGGATATCCGGAAGAAAATCAAGACTCTCTTCGTTTCTACCGCGACCAGGCGGGTTCGCCGACTTTGCCGAGGCCGCTGACGATCGGGGTTGGGCGGCCTTTGACGGTGTCGAGTAGGGTGAGGGTGGATCCGTTGCTGTAGATGATGTGGCGGGAATCGGCACCCCAGACCGGGTCCTCGCCCTCGGCCACGATCCGGACCGCCCCCGATGCCAGGTCGAGCACGGCCACCGAAAACCCGCCTTGGCGGATGGTGAAGGCGACTTTTTTTCCATCCGGTGACCAGCACGGCTCGGTGCAGTATCCGTAGCCGGTCGGGATGAACCGCCCGCTTCCGCCGCCGGAGCTGATACGGAAAAGCTGCGGGCCTCCGCGCTCGTCCGACGAATAGACGATTTCCGCGCCGTTCGGCGACCACGAGGGCGAGGATTCGACGGCGGCGGTGTGCGTGAGGCGGTGGGCTCCGGTCCCGTTGGCTCCGATGGTGTAGAGCTCGGGGTTCCCGTCCTTGCTGATCGTGCAGGCGATCCGCCCGCCGTCAGGCGAGAAGGCCGCGCCGGAATTAGTGCCCGGGAATTTGATGATGCGGTTTCTGGCGCCGGAGTTCAGGTCGATCAGGTAGATGTCTGCGTATCCGCTCTGGTAGCCGGTGTAGGCCAGCTTCGAGCCGTCATGGGAAAGCGCGGGGGCGACACTGATGTTGCCGTCGTTGGTGAGTTGCTTCACGTTCGCGCCGTCATAGTCGGCGGTGTAGATTTCTTTGTGCCCTGTGCGCGAGGAAGTAAACGCGATTTTCGACGAGGCGATTCCCTTGTTGCCGGTGACCGTCTCGACGATGTCGTCGGAAAACTTATGCGCGGCCGAGCGCGTGCTCCCGCTGTAGGATTTTCTCAGAACGACGCTGCCCGCATGGTCGGTCACCGTTCCCTCGATCGAACCGTCGCCGGCCGTAGCCCCCACGGAAAAGCTGGCCCGCTCGGGCGGGGACAGCAGGAACAGGCTGGAAAGTTCGAGGTCGTTCTGGACCACTTTCGTTGCCGCCGCGCCCTCGGAGCCTCCGAACGATTTGATCGCGATGCTGGTCGAGTCGCCTTTTTTAACCGTGATCGTCGCTTCCTCTGCGGCGAGCGCCATCGGAAGAAAAATGGCGGCCGTTGATAAAACCCGGAGAATTTTCATGCCCCACTGCTTCGCAAACCGGCGGGCGTTTGACAAGTCAGGAAGAGAACCGTTTGCCGAGCGGGAAGGTCCCGAGGCTGATCAGCGAGCGGGCGGTTTTGCCGGCGCGCTCCAAGGCGCACTTCACGGCGGGCGTGCCCGGTCCGCCCACGATCTCGACGTAGAAGACATACGTCTGCGGCTGGCCGGGGACGGGACGGGAAACGATCCGGGTGAGGCTGACTTTCTCGCGGGCAAACGGCCCGAGGAACCGGTGCAGGCTGCCGCATTCGTTCCGCAATGCCGCCACGAGCGCGGTGCGGTCGGAGACGGTTTTTTTCGAGGCTTCGCGCGAGATGGTGAAAAAGTTCGTGACGTTCACGGGTTCGCCGCCGGAGGGAAATTCGAGCACGTCCAGCCCGTAGAGCGCTGCCGTTCCGGGAGAGGCGAGAGCCGCGGCATCCGCGCTTTCCGCCGCGCGCTTCGCGGCGAGCGCCGTGCTGGAAACCGGCACCAGCCGGGCGCCGGGATGGTTCAGCTTCAGCCAGGCGCTGTGGTGCTTGATCTGCACAAAGTGCGAATACACCGCGCGCACTTTTTTCCCGGTGCGCCCGAGCAGTGCGATCCGGATGTCGAGCGACAACTCCTCGCGGATAGAGATTTTTCCCGCGTGCCGGATCAATAGATCCACCGTGTCATAGACCGTGCCCCCCGAGGAATTCTCCACGGGAATCAGGCCCAATCCTGCCTCGCCGGACACGACGCGGTCGAAGATTCCGTCGATCGAACTGCAGTCCAGGAACTCCGCTTCCTCCCCGAACCGCTGCCGCGCGAGTATCGCTGAAAATGTTCCTTCCGGTCCGAGATAGGCGATGGATTTCATGGGTCGATGACAAAACTTTGGTGCGGCCGCATCAAAGTTTTGTTGGTTGGAAAAGCTCGTGGGCGAGGACGCTGAGGCAGTAGATCGCGGCGGTTTCGGTGCGCAGGATGATCGGGCCGAGGGTGACCGGGATGCACCCGTTGCTCTTCGCCAGGGAAAGTTCCGCCGGCGTGAAATCCCCTTCCGGTCCGACCAGCACGGTGGCGCTGCACGGGAGGCGGGAATGGGTCGAGACGAAATCCGCGAGGATGGATTTCAGCGGCCGGGCATCGGGTTGGAGCGAGGCGATCAGCATGAGCTCGCTGCGTTCGGCGCGCTCGAAAAATTCCTTGGGAGGCGAGGGTTTGGCGACCTCCGGGAGGTGGTTCTGTCCGCATTGCTTGCAGGCTTCGAGGGCGACTTCCCGCCATTT
>Ga0118677_10004776_pt1 | contig 24323 bp, 25 predicted proteins | sample AliMusrvi5mmetaG_FD_86154 | JGI IMG/M metagenome (GOLD analysis project Ga0118677, IMG submission 86154)
TCTCAGTGGTGAAACCGGGTGCCGCAAGGTGCCTTTGTAAAGGCATGAGCCGGATGAGGGGAAACTCTCAAGTCCGGTTCTTAGGGGACGGCAGCACAGTAATGTGCTGCTGTTACCCGACTCTAAGTCCTATTTCCTATAGCATTTGGTGGCTGGAGGAAGATTGGGGAATCAGTTTGGCTAAGGAGGGAGTCAATATTCAGTGTTGAGCCTACTACTGAAAATCTATGTGTGGCTTTACTCCAAAAACAGCTCCGACACGTCGCAGAAATGCCAGACTGATGTTTCTGTAAGTCCCTGATTGGTTCGGATGATTGTTTTTTTGTGTTTTATATGCGAAGAAATGCTGAAAAATAAATGCAAATATATATTTTAAGGGAATTGTCAGTGACATTTTCCTCCTTCAATGAATTTATTCCTTGAGAGGTTTAACCACCATTTACATTACTGCATTAAAAGAAAATAGGTCGGAATTTTCACCTTTGAGGTGACCGATTGAGGGGCTATACGCACTCGTTGGCAAGGGAAAGAGGAAAACAAGTTGGGAGACCGAAAATTTCCAGGGATGATCTGAAAGCTCATATGAAAAATATGAGCTTTCGCATCGCGAGATCTTAATATTCCATTCCACATAAATGTATATAACATTGGATTTCAATTATGTCTGCACTATTTGATGATCTTAAGAGTATCGGTGATATTGAAGCTCTTGTTGCTGCAAAAATTCGTGAGTCTGAGGTTTTAGAATATAAACGAGCTGATGAAATATTTTCCGACCGAGCAAAAATAGAGCTTGTCAAAGATGTTACTGGAATGGCGAATTCACTTGGTGGGTTGATTGTGTATGGGGTTGCAACTGATCCAAAAGATAAAACATGCCCTTTTGAAATAGTTCCTATCAATATTAATAACATAGAGACAATTGATCGTGTTATTAATGCACAGGTTAAACCCTATATACTAGGTATACGGAAATGTTTGATACCGGAAGCAGATCCTAGGGTTTTACTTGTTGATATTCCGGAAAGTCAGGATCCGCCACATCAAAACCTTTATGATAAAAAAGTATTATCGCCGTTCAGGTGTAGAATGTCTTCCAATGGAGCATGATCTTGTTGCATTAAAATTTGGGCGTAAGTTATCTCCCATTCTTGATTTGATGGTTCAGTCAGTGAATGCGCCAACTAAATATCATATTGAGGATTCAGAATGGAAATATACAAGCAGGGTTCGGATTAAAATTTCTTCTTTAGGGAGAAGAGTGGCTCGGGATGTTTTTGCTCTTCTAAGGTTTCCTGATAAATCAATGGTTGCTCTTCAAACTGGTTATGGCTCGAGTTTGCAGAATATCAGTGATATCCAAGACGTTCATCAAGCACTTCAATTCGATGGGGGTAGAAAAGCATATCATCCCGGAATGCAAACTGTTATTGGTGACGTGACGGTGCTGCTTTCAGAGCAGTTAATAAAAAATGCTATTAACATTCATTTTATTGAATGGACTGTATTTGCTGATGAGATGGAGCCGTTACAGGGCTGTGTTACAATGGAGTCGTTGGGCTGGGAACTGCCTGTTAATAATGAAGTATTTAATTGATGGCCACTAAGAAAGTTATCACTTTTAGTTAAGGGCATAGGGGGCGACATTCATAACGTGCACTTTCTCTAAACAACCCCTTCGCTTGAAAAACAGCATAGAAACCATCTTCATTGAGGCCGTTTGAACAAAGGGTTAATAATCATTTGGTTCCTTGCAGGAACAAGGTAAAGCACATTTCCGTTGCATGATTGCAAATTACCATCTGAAACCACTGTTATTGATCTTCCAGAGGAAGGAAAGCAAAATCTTAAACCTCATTTTTCTCCCTTGAACAGCGCATACCCCAACTTCCCCTGCAATACGGTACGGTAAAACACCCGCTCATTTTTCATGACGGTAACAACACCGTTCATCCCGTATCTGGCAAATATCCTTTTCAAGGTTGTCAGCTTTTCAGGAATTGTCATCGTGAAAAACCAGTGCCTGACATCGCGATCCTTCCGTATTTTCCAAAACATTTCAGGCTTTGACCACTGCTCGAATTCGTAGACGATATTGTTCACTCCGGCTTTTTCGAGCATGACCCGCCACTCTTCAAACTCAAGGGGTGTAGTGCCATACCGCTCGGCAAACTCATCTTTTTCCTCTTTTGAAAGCCTGACACGCCAGGTCGATTCATGAATCAAAATCCGGCCACCCGGCTTTACCACACGGACCATCTCATTCAATACTTTCTGTGAGTCGTCAGGTATGCCAACGGCGCACTCGTTGATCGCGACATCAAAAGTATTGTCCTCGAATGGCAGGCATTGCGAATCCCCAAGCCCGAATTGCACCTTATGAGACATTCCCGCTTTATCGGCATTGTCAGCAGCTGTTTTCACCATCTCCTCCGAAATGTCAACTCCCGTTACATCGACGCCGAACTCCTTTGAATAGAATATCGATTGAGTTCCCCGGCCACTTGACACATCAAGCACCTTCAACCCCTCCCTTAGCGCTGCAAGCTCCGCTGTTCTTTTCGTAAGGGCAAAACCGCCCGGATGCAATGTTTCAATTCCGCCGATCTCGATGGCGTCCTCCACCGTCGGTCTGTAAAGTCCTTTCCGTTTCATTTTTCCTCTCTCCCGTATTTTAACGAACAAAGTGTTCGAAAAAATAATAAGCATATCCAATCACCCGGTCAACAATCAAAGTTCCGGGAATTGTTCGTTACTGAACGAAACGGCCTGTTTTGTCAGGCAAAAAAAAGAATTTAAGAGTAGAAAACGGATGGCTGTCATCAAAAGGGGAACGGGGACGATATTCATAACCAGTACTTTCTTCAGACAACCCTTCTCCCAACACAATGTTTCTCATCCTTACGACGGAGTGTGTGGGCTGATAAAATCTTTTTTTTGGTTATACTTATAAAATATCATTGGGCAATCGATCCTGATCGGCTCTGAAAAGTCGCTTAAGAGGAATGAAAAAATGCGTTTGACAACAGAACAAATCAATACTATTGTTAATACCAGTCGTACTGTTGCTGGAGTGGATGTGCTTGTTTGGTTATATGGTTCACGGCTGGACGACACGCGAAATGGCGGCGATATTGATCTGCTGATCGAACCAGCACCGGTTATCAGTTTGCTTGACCAAGCACGTATTAAAACTCTATTGGAACAGCAACTTAATCTTCCGGTTGATATCCTGGTAAAAAATCCATCTGCCCAGGAAAATCCAGTTGTTGCCATGGCCCGATCCCAAGCAAAACTACTGGAAATTACCTCATAAATCCAACGATGCGAATTATCAGTCTAATTTTTTAGGCACCATAACAGCGCGAGGAGAACCTTATGCACGCAAGCAACCTCTTGAGTTCGACTAAACGCATCGGGACAGGCCTGTCCTTCATCATTTTCCCGTTAGTGTTTGTCTTTGCCTTTTCGGTTCATCCGGGGTTACTGCACCCTCACTTTCTTGGTCCATCCGAACTCATTCTGAGAGCCCACGGCGCTTCTGGTTTGCTTCATTTCGGGCATGCATTGGTCACGATCGATACTGCTCTGCTGGTTGTTGTTGCGCTGCATTTCATGAGACTTCTTGATCAAACTGCAGTAGCATGGGCGGGATTTCTTGGCGGAGCGCTGGCGGTATTGGGCTCTCTGGCTTTGGCAGCCGACAAGGGTGCGCTATGCCTCACCATGAGCGCTCTTACAGAACTCTCCGGTACGGAGTTCATGAACATGATGCCCGGCCTGTTGGCCATGTTTTCCAAACAAGGCTGGATGGTCATGATTTGGGGAATATTGTTTTTGCCTATCGGGTTTGGAATACTGGCCTTAGCCTTACTTAAAAGCAAGGCCCTTTCAACCTGGCAGAGTCTTTTATTTTTGGTCGGAGTTCTCCTGATTGGAACTCCCGATGGAGTTGAAATCGTCAACTTGGCAGCATCAATTCTGCTGACGATCGCCTTCGTTCCCTACGGTATCCAGCTCATCCGAACTCCATCTCAGGCGAGCTGAGTATCGCCTGATAATTTAGAAAGAGTGTGATATTGACAATAAACCAATCAAGACCGGTCTGGATTACACGGATGCTCATCCTCGTATGGAGACGATTTTTTCAGCCAAGGCGGGCACATAAGAAGGTGATTAACTCTAAATCCTTGGTATTTTGATCGAGCAGTATGAAAAGGGCCATTATTCCTTTGATCTCCCTGATCCGATTGAAGCAATTAAGTTTCGTATGGATCAGATGAATCTTGATCAACAGGATTTGATGAACAAAATCGGCTCCAAAAGCCGGGCCAAGGAAAAACCGCAAAAGACCTCTTTCAATCTGCCAGATCCGAACATTGCAGAAAGCGCTCAACATCCCGGCAGATGTTCTTCATAAGGTGTATTGAGACTTTTGCTGACAATCCACTCTCTTTCAGCTATCCAAGGCAAAGAATCTCTCCTCACCCCACCAACCCTTTCTTTTATATGTAAATGTGCAAAGGGAGGTTCCATCGCAAGTCAAAAAGATAAATAACATCTTTTGAAGAAAGTTTTTACAACCCGGCTTACATTTTGCGTATTGGAAGACGGATACCGGATGAGTAGAGAGGTTCCTGTCCGGTTTTAAGAGAGACTGGAGGTGAAACTCTTAATAATTTATTCTTTTGTTAGAGGACTGTTCTTATTCCAAATTGCTCAAATGAGGATTAAAATATTTTTTGATTACAAATTTACAATTGTTAATTTTGTAGTCAATTTATTTTCGCCAGTCCCCCTGATATGTGTTACGTGGTGTAATGCATATCCATAACTTAACTCTTATAGAAGATTGTAATGGTTTTCTAATTTCCCAATATTCGTAGTTTTGACTGCAAATATCACCATATAGACATATTTGTGCCGCACCAGCACGTCCGGATTTCTATTTGTCCTGATTCCTGTAATGTTTTACCATAAAGCTCCCCGTCTGTCGGATAGTGTTTTCTTGTCATGGTAATATGGTCGTTACTCTTTAAGATATAACATTTTATCAAATCAGATGATGAGGACTTTTTTCCCAAAATCGCTCAACTTAGAAAACAAAAAAAGAGGTAAAAATGAAATCATTCAACAAACTGATCACCGTCACAGTAAATGACGGCCAAGTAGCTGGGTGGGTTGATATTGACCTATCAACAATCGTGCCTGCCGACAACCACCTTGTCATTGAGTTTGTTTCCACTAGTTGCGAAATGCCTTCAGGACAGAAGCCGAATCCGGTCATTGTCGTTCTAGACAAAAACGGCAGTGCGGTCGTACAGCACTATCCTGTAACTCAGTTCCAGCTTGTATATTCAGGAGCGGACATTCACAAATCAGCCAATGCAACGTATATTAATTTGTCAAGGGACCTGAAACTTCGCGTGGATCTGATACGCGACTCGACTACCGGTACGGCCCGTTGTTTCTTCGGAATAAGTGGTTATATAACCAAATGAAACCCTATTATTGTAAGTGGTGACTGACGGAAAACCCTGATTTTTTATAAAACAAAGGGTATTCTGTCAGGCACTAAGAGGACTTGTTGTTTAATAGCGATAAAAGGCAAAATGCAACGGTGAAGATAAGATGGGATATTCAGGATATTCGCAATCAACGAACGTTTTGCGAAGCTCAAACTGGTGAGCAGTTCAAAAGAATCTTCAGGCAACCTCGGCTTACATTTCAATTCTGCCGATAATAATAAAGCCCCTTCAATAATAGGGGCTTTTGTCCTCATCTATACTGAAAGCTTGCTTTATTGTTTCATCAAGTCATTATCATCAGCATTACAAGCCATCAATATAGATCAGACATTTATCAGCAGGAAAAGTATTACATGGTTGTTTCTGCTTGCTTAACCTGCTTGTTTTTCTTCCTTCGATTAATCATCCAGGCTCCCCATGCAGCGATAACGGCAGCTGTAAGCCAAAGGGGAGTTTTAAAGCTTTCAACAACATCCTTCATACGAATCAGTGTTAATAATGCTCATGATGTAATGGTCACATCATGAGCAAATTCTTGGATAAAGAGGAATTACTTTTTGGCATGAACCTTATGAGGATGCTTTTGAGTCGAACAGGCAAAAGATTCGTTACTGAATGCTACGGTCATAACCAGGAGCATAAGACCCATAATTGCTTTTTTGATGTTCATAACTGTTCTGATTTAATGATTAACGGTAACTGCTGCTCTGAATGAGCCCAACCTCAAATACACACACACATTTATTATGACGCTGATCTGAGCATATCCTTGCACAAAAAACTCGGCTTTTTAAGAACAATCCTATCCATTGTCGAATAAAGTGCAGAATATTCTTCATGATGAAGGAGAATGTTCTGCTCTTTTTTTTGACTTTAGCAGGCAAATACCCGCCCGATAAGGTTCTGTGGCTTCTGGCACACTCCTTGCCTCATTAATAATGAAGAAGTTGACCCATGAGAAAAGAGGGTGAATAAATCAGATACGAAGAAGAAAACAAAAAAGGGAGATAACATCATGTTGAACAAAAGCACATTACTTTTTGCCGCATTAATCAGTGCAACACTGCCAACAATCGCGCAAGGAGCGGAAATAACCTCACCAAGTACCCATGGAATCCACACGATCGCGTGTCCCACTACTGGTGATAGCAACCCGGGAACATCCACGGTTCCTGCCGGACTCAAAGGCCATTTCGTAATAACATCTGAAGATAATGGCTCCGGATGCATGAAGGACAATAAACCGGAAGCACTTCAGAAATGTAGCACTGCCGCCGTATAATATGTTCCACCTCTACAAAAGCCTCCCTTAATCGGGAGGTTTTATTATCCTTTCAGTTTGGCCTGCACTGTTCAATTTCCTGACAGCCCCGCCTATCTGCAGCACTCCTTTCGGCTTGCTCAGCTCTTTATCAATCTTCTCAATCAGGTCATCATCCGGCACTGCAGTGACTGCACGCAGTTTGCTTTGTCCGGGCTTTTTTATATTAATATTTTCAGACCAAAAGATTTTCAGGCATAGATAATAACATGAAATCTAAAGAGCATTGGGAGCAGGTTTACAAGACCAAGTCAACTGATTCGGTGAGTTGGTTCCAGGAACATGCTTTGCGTTCTCAACTATTGATAAGGCAAACAGGTGTTAGTTTATCGGCACCGATCATTGATGTTGGTGGGGAAGCATCCACACTTGTGGATGATTTGCTTGCCGACGGTTATTCCCATCTCACTGTTCTCGATCTTTCTTCTGCAGCAATTGCAGTGACAAAGAACCGTCTTGGTTCTGTTTTGAGTCAAAAAGTGCAGTGGCTGGAGGCAGATATTATGGATGTAGAACTTGCTCCTCAAGCTTATGAGGTATGGCACGACCGAGCAGTGTTCCACTTTTTCACAGCAAAGGAAGATCGGCAAAATATGTTCAGGCTGCGATTAAAGCGGTCAAGCCAGGTGGTTACATCATCATTGCCACCTTTGCCGCAGATGGGCCGAACCAGTGCAGCGGGCTTCCAGCAATGCGCTATAGTGCAAATGAATTACATGCTGAATTTGGTGAGTCGTTCACGCTTATCCAGCACGAGAAAGAATCACATAAAACACCGTCCGGTGTAACTCAGCAGTTTATGTACTGCTTTTTTCAGAAACTTGTTTAGTGGGGCCGGTATTTGCTATCTATCAAGGTACTCATCATCTGTTTGCAGGATTGATAAAAAGGGAGTGAGAGTTCCTTTGGTTTTCCTTGATCAACTACCCTTCATGTAGATTTTCTTTGAACTCGATGCGATTTTCAACCGTCTTCAGCAGCCCAGCCAACGGCCTACTGCCTCCACCTTCTTAACTCAGCACTCAGAACTTAGAACTTTTTTTCCCCTCATCTTCCCGGCTGTTCAATACTGTACTTCTCAATCCGGTAAATTAGGGTATGACGGGGAATTCTTAAAAAACGGGCAGCCGCAGTCTGGTTCCATGCATTGCGCTCCAAGGCCTCTACAACAATTTCCCGCTCAAGCTGCTCAAGAGAGTAGCCTTCGTCCGGAAGCCTTACCACGCCATTCTTCCGGGTACCATGCTCCCGGAATTTATCCGGTAAATCGCTGAACCTGATCACATCACTGCTCCGCATGATGAGCATTCGTTCGACTGTGTTTTCAAGTTCCCGTACATTTCCCGGCCATGAGAATATGGTGAGAGCATCAAGCGCCTCTTTATCAAATGATATCTTGTCGCAGCCATGCTTTGCAGCGAAATATTTAATCAGTAGTGGAATATCCTTGTGACGCTGGCGGAGTGGCGGCAGGTGTATGGGAATAACCGATAACCGGTAATAGAGATCATCCCGGAAGATGCCGTCAGCAATTGCCTTCTCTATATTCAGGCTTGTTGCCGATATAACACGTACGTCAAGTTTCTGTGGCTTTGTTCCTCCTAAAGGTTCAACCTCTTTTTCCTGCAGTACCCTCAGCAGTTTTGGCTGCAGCTCAAGCAGCAGTTCACCTATTTCATCAAGAAATATCGTGCCGCCGTCAGCAAGCTGGAATTTACCGCTTTTGTCTTTTATTGCCCCTGTAAAAGCTCCTTTGGTGTGGCCGAACAGTTCGCTTTCAAGAAGGTCGCGGGGAATTGCTGAACAGTTGATAGCGACAAAAGGCCCGTCTCGTCGTGAACTGTTGGCATGTAAGGAACGGGCAATCAACTCTTTTCCAGTACCTGATTCTCCTGTAATAAACACGGAAGCTTCGGTATCGGCAACCTTTCGAATCACAGCAAAGACCTTCTCCATCTCAGGTGATGACCCGACAATCGAGCGGAAATCAGCCCTGTCCGTCAACTCATCTTTCAACCGCTTGTTCTCTTCAGCAAGCCCCGAGAACTGCAGCGCTTTCTTCACTGTCAGCTTGAGCGCCTCTCGGTTGAAGGGTTTTGTTATGTAGTCGTATGCTCCTGCTTTCATGGCTTCCACCGCAACATCAACAGTTCCGAACGCAGTGATTATGATCACAAGGGTATCCGGTGAACTCTCCTTGATGGCATTGAGTACCTTCAAACCATCCATGCCCGACATTTTCATGTCAGTGATCACCAGATCAGGCTGAAACTGTTTAAACAACTTCAATCCTTCTTCACCTGATGCAGCAGCCTGCACCTCATACCCCTCTTCCTGAAGATTATATTCAAGCACTCTCCGAAGCGAGGTATCGTCGTCAATGACCACTATTTTTGCTTTCACCCTCTTTCTCCATGAGTTGTTTCCACTATTGGTAACATGACAGTGACGGTGGTGCCACGACCGGGCTCACTTTCAATCAGCAGTTTGCCGTTGTGGCTTTCAATGATTTTTTTTGAGATGGCGAGTCCCAACCCTGTTCCTTCCGGCTTTGTGGTGTAGAATGGTTCAAAAATTTTCCCCAGCTTATCCGCCTCAATTCCCGGCCCTGTATCGTGGAAACTGATCTCACAAAAACCGTTTTCAGAAACCGTTGTGGAAATGGTGACGCTTCCTCCCTGTGGTGTTGCCTGCAAGGCATTGATAACGATATTAAGAAAGGCCTGGCGCAGTTTCTCTCCATCAGCCTTGACAATTATCGGCAGAGGTTGAGGCTGCAGCACAAGGTTGACATGCCGGCCTCTGGCCTCATTTGACAACAGGGTAACAATGGTATCCAGTTCTCCTTGAACCGGACAGGGTTGCAAATCAGCCTGTTGGGGACGGGCCATGTGCAGAAAATCCTCAACAACCCTATTCAGACGTTCGGTCTCTTTGATCTGGATTTCGATAAACTCATACTTGGGATTATCAGGTTGGTAATCGTCTTTGAGAATTTCCGCAGTTCCTCGAATTGATCCGAGCGGGTTTCTAATCTCATGAGCTAAAACAGCCGCCATCTCACCCAGGGTAGAGAGCTTCTCAGCCCGTCTTAACTGCTCCTCAATAACGATGATCTCTTCCGACTGATGTTGCAGTTTCTGGTAGGACTCCTTCAATCCAGTGGCAGTCTTTTGCAGTTCAACACTTCTTTCCCGCTCCCGTTGCGACAAAAGTCCCGTCACTCCGCCGACAGTATTGTAAATGATTATCTCCATATATTTTTCCATCTCCATAGTCAAATGTCCACCCCACTGGAAAAGAATATGAGGAGCATAAACAATGCTGACAATTAATGAACAGCAAAGCCCCCCTCGCAACCCGAACCAGAAGGCAGCCAGAATGATCGGCAGATAGTAGAGTCGCTGGAAAATATCGTGGAGGTAGTGGAGATGAATGGGCGTCAGGTAGTGAAGTAAGCTGATGCCGATGATGCATCCTGCAAGGGCCAGTATTCGGGTGATAGTTGTTGTCATGTCGATTAATCCCCCTAAGTCCAGTAAGCAGTAGCCAGTAAGCAGTCGGCAGTAGGCATTCCAAAGCCCTATTTCCCCGGTCTTCACCGCCAACCGCCAACTCTTTTTATTTCGCTCAGCACTCAGAACTCAGCACTATCTTCCACTGCCAACTGCCAACTGCCAACTGCCTCACCCTTCCGTCTTAAACTCCGACGTAGTATGGAACTCAATCTCAGGGTAATCATCTTTGGCGATTTTCAGCATCCATTCGCTTTCAGCAAAAAACACAGGATGATCCTCCTTGTCCAGCGCGATGGCATTCCATTTGCGCCGTTGAAACTCTTCCAGCATCTCCTTGTTTTCGCTGGTGATCCAGAATGCTTTGTGAAAGCGCAGAGGAGTGAAGTCGCACTGGGCACCATATTCGTGTTCAAGACGGAACTTGATAACATCGAACTGCAGCTCTCCGACGGTACCGATGATTTTGCGGACGCCATGCTGTATAAAAAGCTGCGCAACACCCTCCTCGGTAAGCTGTCGAACGCCCTTGTCAAGCTGTTTTGCTTTCATCGGGTCCCGGTTTTCAAGCGCCTTGAAAATTTCCGGTGAAAAACTTGGGATTCCACGGAAATGGAGCATTTCACCCTCTGTAAGGGAGTCGCCGATTTTCAGAGAGCCGTTATCATACAGGCCGATAACATCTCCAGGCCATGCTTCGTCAATAACGCTTTTTTCATTGGCCATAAAGTGCGTCGGGCTTGAAAAACGTATTTTCTTCTGCAGTCTTGTGTGGAAATAAAACTTGTTACGCTCAAACCTGCCGGAGCATATCCTGAAAAATGCAGTACGGTCTCTATGGTTCGGATCCAGATTTGCATGGATCTTAAAGACAAATCCGCTCATCGGCTCTTCCGCAGCTTTAACTATGCGTTCAGTTGCCTCCCGCTCAATCGGGCTAGGCGCAATAGTGAGAAATGTTTCAAGCAGCTCCTTGATACCGAAATTGTTGATGGCACTGCCGAAAAAAACCGGAGCAACCTCCCCATCCCGATAAATATTTTCATCAAAAGGATCATAAACACCCTCAATCAGCGAAACTGCTTCACGAAGTTTTTCGCAGAAACTTTCAGGTATCCATTTTTCAAGCTCAGGATCGTAGGGATCTTTGACCTTGATCAAGCTTTCGCTGATACGGGTGGTATTTGCCTCAAACAGGTTGAGCTCTTTTTTATAAAGATTGTAGACGCCTTTAAATGTCTGTCCCTGACTTATCGGCCAGGTGAGAGGTCTGACTTTGATATTCAGTTTGTTTTCAAGCTCATCAAGCAGTTCAAAAGGATTTCTGCCTTCACGGTCCATCTTGTTGATAAAGATAATAACCGGTGTATGACGCATTCGGCAGACCTCCATAAGCTTTTCAGTCTGTTCCTCTACCCCTTTGACACAATCGACGACAAGTATGACACTGTCAACTGCAGTAAGCGTCCGGTATGTATCTTCGGCAAAGTCCTTGTGACCGGGTGTGTCGAGAATATTGACCCGTTTACCGGCGTATTCGAATCCCATGACCGATGTAGCAACAGAAATTCCTCGTTGCTTTTCGATTTCCATGAAATCGCTGGTCGCTGTTTTACGGATTTTGTTGCTTTTTACGGCACCTGCGGTCTGAATTGCACCGCCAAAAAGAAGAAATTTTTCTGTCAGCGTGGTTTTCCCGGCATCAGGATGGCTGATGATCGCAAACGTTTTCCGTTTCGCTGTTTCCTTTATTAAATCCATAGTTGTTCATGCTCTCTGTTTCCAGTGCAAACAGCACTTGCAGAGTGTTGTAAAAAATACCGTAAAACGGCTATCTATGATCTGTAAAATTATCTATCCGCCCACTCATCCCTCGTCCCTCACCGCTCAGAAACCCGCTGTCATTTCGAACTGAAAGTGAGAAGTCTCCCTTCCCACCACTATCTTCCACTGCTTTCTTTCTTAACTCAGCACTCGTTCCTCAGTACTCAGAACTCTGTACTGTCTTCCATTGCTGACTGCCGATTGTCTACTGCCGACTAAAAAAGGGTTAGGGAGTAAGGCGTATAGCCGCCAAAGATACAAAGAACTACGCTAATAAAAAGAATCTCTCTTTGTCGATTGGCCGCTATGCTGGAATTCTGTATTTTTTTGATTGCGATTTTGAAAAAATCGCTATAATAGCCCAGTATTTTAACCATATAAGCACTCTTGTATTATGAATTTTAATCCATGGCACGATGTTGAGATAGGCGAGCATCAGCCGAATATCGTCAATGCCATTATTGAGATATCGAAAGGAAGTAAAACAAAGTATGAACTTGATAAAAAAACAGGAATGCTGAGGCTCGACCGAGTGCTTTTCTCCTCTATTTTTTACCCTGCAAATTACGGTTTTATTCCGAAAACTCTCGGTGATGATCATGATCCGCTTGATATAGTTGTCATTTCCCAGTGCGATATTGTTCCGATGTGCATGGTAAGGGCAAGAGTTATCGGTGTTATGCGCATGGTCGATCACGGTGAAGGCGACGACAAGATTATTGCTGTAGCCGAAGATGATATAAGTTTGAGTAACATTCACAATATTGATCAGTTGCCTCCATACTTCAATTCCGAGCTGCAGCATTTTTTTGAAGAGTATAAGGCTCTCGAAGAGAAAACTGTTCTCGTAGAGGATTTCCAGAATGCTGAAATTGCCCGCCAGAGTGTTGCGCATGCGATTGACAACTACAAAAAGGTTTATGCATAAGTTTCAGTCCGTTGTTGCGTAGACTGCATTCAGATTTGACCTATGAAAAGGCGCTCATTGATGAAAAATGGCCGCCTTTTTATATTTATTTCAATGTGGATAATCAGGTTGAGGCGGTAGTGTTGAAATGTTGATTTGTTATAACTGACAACAAGCAGGGAGCATGACGGGAAACAGACGAAAAGGAATCTTTTTCGTCCATTGTATTCGTTAAGATATTTATTTATCGTAAAATAAATATAATCGTCCGCCTTGCTTCCGGTGAGGCTGACTGTTCTATTGGTTTTGTGATACAGGCAATACTGTTCTGTTGACAGTGTGTTGATAACTTGTTGAGGGTTTTTCAGGGATCTCTATCCGCCATATTTTATAACCTCCTCCTGTGAAATGCCGGAAAAGTCATATATTGGCCGGTAAAAACCATGTGTCCACGTATCTGCAACTATGGAAATGCTCAATTGAAACCCTCCGCTCTTATGGAATCATTATCGCCTGAGGAACTCACAAAAAGAGGGAAAGCAATAAAACTGGTCATCTCTGATAACGATGGCGTTTTTACCGATAACGGTGTCTATTATTCCGCAAATGGAGAGGAGATGAAGCGTTATTCCATCCGGGATGGCATGGGTGTTGAACGGCTTAAACACTCAGGGATAGATACCTGCATCATGACGGGTGAGGTGTCGCCAAGCATTAAAAAACGTGCAGAGAAGCTTGGAATCGAGAGGCTCTATCTTGGTGTCAAGGACAAGTTTGCAATACTTGACACTGTTCTTGCTGAAACCGGACTTAAAAAGCATGAACTTGCCTATATTGGCGACGATGTCAATGACGTAGAAATTATGGCAGAAATTGCTCGTGAGGGATTAACCGCGAGCCCTCGTGATGCAACAGTTTTTGTAATACCTTATAGACACTATCATTGTCAGGCTGATGGAGGATACGGTGCATTCAGGGATTTTGCCGAGTGGCTCATAGCTCTCAGAACCTCATGAACTGACCTGTTGATCAGCAATTTTTCGGGTTTTATTTAAAGAAACAGCATTTATAAACAATATCGGTCCGGGCAATCCATCACACTGAAAGGTTCGGGTCGTTTTATCCAGAGTAATTGTATGGCGGAAGTCACCATAGGAAACAGATTGGTAGGGGATAATCATCCCGTTTTTGTTATCGCTGAGATCGGCATCAATCATAACGGATCGATGGAGGTTGCAAAAAAACTTATTGAAGGCGCAGCTCATGCCGGATGCGATGCTGTAAAATTTCAGAAGCGTACCCCGGAGCTTTGCGTTCCGAAAGAACAGCGCGATATCGAGCGTGATACTCCCTGGGGTCGCATGAAGTACATCGATTACCGTTACAAGGTTGAGTTCGGTCGGGAAGAATACCTTGAAATAGATCGCTTCAGCAGAGAGCATGGCATTTTATGGTTTGCCTCCTGCTGGGATGAGGAATCGGTTGATTTTATGGAGCAGTTTAATCCGCCATGCTACAAAGGTGCATCCGCTTCACTTACCGATCTTCCATTGCTGAAGAAAACAGCCGCGACGGGAAGGCCGCTAATTATTTCTACGGGAATGTCAACAATGGAAGAGGTTGATACAACCATTCAAGAGCTTGGAACCGAAAATCTTCTCATTGCCCATACCAATTCAACCTATCCTTCTCCGATTGAAGAGCTCAATCTCCGGATGATCACAACCTACAAAACCCTTTTTCCCAACGTGCCTATAGGGTATTCAGGTCATGAGGTAGGGCTATCCACAACATGGGCTGCTGTAGCACTTGGAGCCACCTTCATTGAACGTCATGTAACGCTGGACCGTGCCATGTGGGGTTCTGATCAGGCTGCTTCAGTCGAATTGTCAGGTATGGCCAGACTTGTTTCTAACATTCGTGATATAGAAAAATCGCTTGGTGATGGAGTTAAGCGAGTCTACGATGGCGAGGCAGCAGCGCGCAAAAAATTGCGGCGTTCCTGATCTTGTATTTGTATTACCCTGTGGAACACTGCCGGAATGATAACGATTTCCGGTCTGCCTGCAGTTTCCTCAGACGTGTTCCTGATTTCTGAATCCGGCATCGCGTCTAAATTGTTTTCGGCACTTGTTATATTTGCTTGTCTCCATTAAATTTAACCATCAATTTTTTGGCGTTTTTTTCTTTCCTTCAAATGATGATTCTGCTTTTTATCAAGAGACCTATTATCAATAAAGTATACTCACTATGAGCAAAAACAGTAAAAACGATCCGATGCCTGTTCAGGAGTTTGAATATAAGGCCGAGATGAAGCAGCTGCTCGATCTGATTGTCCACTCTCTTTATACTCATCCGGAAATATATCTCAGGGAGCTGATTTCCAATGCTTCCGATGCCTTAAGCAAAGTGCGATTCAATTCTCTTACTGATCAGGATATTATTGACAGGGAGGCCGAACTTGCCATAAGAATAACCATAGACTCCAAAGAGCTGACCTTCGTTATTGAAGACAGCGGAATTGGAATGACTGAAGAAGAGCTGATTGCAAACCTCGGCACGGTAGCCAAATCCGGGACGCTCGGCTTTTTGCAGGAACTGAAAGAGCAGCAGAAAGAGCTCGACGGAAACCTTATCGGACAGTTCGGTGTAGGCTTCTACTCTGTGTTTATGGTTACAGACGAAGTCACCGTGGAAACAAGAAGTGCCAGTCCGGGCTCAGAAGGTTATCGCTGGCGTTCCAGTGGTCAGGGAACTTACACCATTGAAAAAATCGATAAGGCCGAGCGCGGTACAAAAATATCGTTCAAGCTCAAGGAAGCATCCAAAGAGTTTGCCGAAGAGTACCGCGTTGAACAGATCGTCAAAAAATATTCCAACTTCGTTGATTTTCCCATCTATCTCGGCGAAAAACAGCTCAACAGCATAACTGCCCTCTGGCAGCGGCCAAAAAGTGAGTTGAAGGATGAAGAGGTCAATGAGTTCTACAAATTTATTGCAAACGACTATCAGGACCCCCTTGATTATCTTCCTGTTTCCGTCGAAGGTATGGTCACGTTCAAGGCGCTTCTTTTTCTACCGACAGAAGCTCCCCCCGAGATGCTTTATCGCCAGGGCGACCTCGAAAACCGCGGACCTCAGCTCTATGTAAAGAAAGTGCTGATCCAGCAGGAATGCCGTGATCTTCTGCCCGAATATCTTCGTTTCATTTCCGGTGTTGTCGATACCGAAGATCTTTCGCTTAATGTTTCGCGCGAAGTAGTTCAGTCAAGTCCTGTACTGGCAAAAATCCGCCAGATCCTGACTGGGAAAATTCTTGGCTGGTTTGAAACTCTTGCTCAGGAACAGCCCGATAAATTTAAAACATTCTACAAGGCTTTCGGTCCGATTATCAAGATTGGTTTGAATACTGACTTTACAAATCGCGACAAGATTATTGAGCTCTTAAGGTTTGAAAGTACAAAAACTGAAGTGGACGAATATGTGACGCTCAAGACTTACTCTGAAAGGATGGGTGCTGACCAGAAAGAAATTTACTATCACTCCGGCTCCAGCCGCGCACAGCTTCTCGCGCATCCGAATCTCGAGTATTTCCAGAATCAGGGTATTGAGGTTCTGCTGCTTAGCGATCCTGTTGATGTGTTTGTGATTCCATCGATCCATGAGTATGATAAAAAGCCTCTCAAATCGATTGACAAAGCGGATATTGACTTTTCGAAGCAGAAAAAAGAAACGGAAAACGAAAAGGATAAGCCCCTTGCAGGCAATCTTCTCGAGCCGGTTCTTAAGCTTTTCCGCGAAACACTTGGTGAGGGGATAGAAGATGTCATTGAATCTCATCGTCTTGTCAGTTCTCCTGTTACTCTTGTGAGTGGCAAGGATGGCCTTGACAGCCAGATGGAAAAGATGATGAAGATGATGAAGAGCGATATGCCTGCAGGTAAAAAGATTCTTGAGGTCAACACCTCGCACCCGATTATCCGTAATCTTGCCGGCATGATCATGGCTGATGAAAATAATCCACTCATCAGGACCGCCATGAAACAGCTTTACGAAGGCGCATTGCTTCTTGAGGGAGGGCTTGATTCGACCACTGCATTTTTATCGAGAATGAACGAATTGATCGAGGCGGCTACACTTTCCAGATAAGAGGATTCTAAAACGTTTTAACTTAAGAATTTGTGAAAAAGGGAAGGGATATCGAGGCCAGACATGTCGCGGTTTTTCAGAAAAATGAAATAACCGAGCACTATATCTATAAAAATCTCTCTACCAGAGTAAGCGGCGTTAAAAATCGCCGCATACTTTTTCAGATTGCCGATGATGAGATGCGTCATTACAATGTCTGGAAAACCTACACACGAAAGGATGTAAAGCCAAGCCGCATCAAAATCTGGTTTTACACGCTTGTCAGTCTGGTGTTCGGTTTTACCTTCGGTATCAAGCTGATGGAAAACGGGGAAAAAAATGCACATGATATCTATAGCCGCATTCCCGACTCATTCAAGGAGATCAACGGTATTATCCGCGATGAGGAAGAGCACGAACAGGCACTGCTTACCCTTCTTGATGAAGAGCGTCTTAAATACACAGGCTCTATTGTTCTCGGTCTCAACGATGCGCTTGTTGAACTTATGGGCGTCCTGGCAGGACTTACGTTTGCCCTGCAGAACACCTCTCTTGTAGCCTTGACCGCTGCCATCACCGGAGTTGCAGCAGCCCTTTCCATGGCAGCATCCGGATATTTGTCAACAAAGTCGGATCCAGGAGGGAAAAATCCATTTGTTGCAGCACTCTATACCGGTATAGCCTATATCGTTACCGTAGTGTTGTTGATAACACCCTATCTGTTTTTGACAGACCTCTACGTCTGTCTCGGTCTTGCATTTTTTGCCGCCGTCTGTATCATAGGCTTTTTCAACTTCTATATTTCCGTTGCGCGCGACCTGCCCTTCAAAAGCCGTTTCCTGGAAATGGTTGGCCTGAGCTTTACCGTTGCAGCCCTGAGTTTTCTAGCTGGTTACGCAATACGCTTCGCCTTCGGCATAGTAATTTAAAGCTCCCCCCCGATCCCCCTCACACCCGTGAGGGGAATAAAACCCTCAGCCCTGCACTATCTTTCTTCACTGCCCACTGCCGATTGCCGACTGGAAATTGCAGACTGTTTTAATCTCAGCACTCAGCACTCAGCACTTTCTTCACTACCCCCTCTACATCCACAGCCTCCGCCGTATTAATGTTTATACTTACCCCATCCTCCTCCCTCGTCAACGCCTCCTGCATTTCAAGCTGCGACATAAGCACTGCAACATCAGCTTCCGAAGCATCATTTCCCGTCAGATATCGCTTCTGCACTCTTTCCTTGAGTACCTCTATTGGTGCATGAAAATGTAAAATCCTGCATTCACAATGAAACCGCCGGGCTGCTTCAATGAACATCTGCCGGGTTTCAGCTTTCAGAAAAGTCGCATCCACAATGATTCTCAATCCTTCCTCAATGCAGAGCGTGGCCACATCAAGCATTTGTTTATAAGTCTGAAGACCCATCTCTTCCGAATAGAGTGAATCCTTTGTAGTATTGTCACTCCTCTCAAGCTGTTTGAGCCCGGCCAGCCTTTTCCTCTCAATATCCGAGCGGATGTGCACACTTCCGATTCTTTGGGCAATCTCAATAGCCAGCGTTGTTTTTCCGCTTCCCGAAACTCCACAGGTTAGAACCAATAAGGGCTTTTGTTTACATGTGAATCGCTCTGCAAGTTGGAGGTACGAAAAGTGCTCCTCTAGAATCCTTTTTTTTGTGCTTTCGTCTGTGGTCTGAACGTAGCGGATGGCAGTTACTTTTGCTCTTACCATAGCCCTGTAGACAGCATAAAATCTGAGAAGAGTCAGTGCGCTGTAATCCCCGGTTTCCGTCAGATAGTTGTTTAAAAACCTCCAGGCAAATGCTGGGTATCCGGCATGTTCAAGATCCATGAAAAGAAAAGACAGATCGCTGATGACGTCGATTTTGCTGAGATTCTCATTGAACTCGATACAGTCAAAAATAAATATCCGGTTCTTCCACCAAACCATATTGCCAGTATGCATATCTCCATGGCACTGCCGGATAAAACCTTTGTGCTGTCTCAACTCAAAAAGAGAATAAAGGCGTTGATGTTCCCTTAAGGTCCACTCTTTTACTTCAGCAAGCCTCGTTGCTTCACCCCTGTTCGAGGCCACAGGTTCCGTATGGATGAAATTGGCGAGAATCGGCTTGATAAGATTCAGAGGGTGTCCAAACCCGGTTTCTGCCTTGACAGCGGGAATGCTTTGATGAAATTCAGCTACCAGGGTTGCAAGGCTGTCGATATGTCTAATATTGATCAATCCGGAGGAGAGCATCCTGTCGAGCTCCATTGTTCTGTCAAAACGCACCATTTTAACAGCATAGTCGATAACTTCTCCCTCACGGTCAACAAAAAAAGCGTTATCCGATTGGGCAACCGGCACTACTGCGAGGTAAATCTCAGGGCACAGCCTTCTGTTGAGGCGAAGCTCCTCATTGCAGAAATGTCTGCGTTTCTCAAGAGTTGAAAAATCAAGAAACCCCAGGTTCAGAGGCTTTTTAACCTTGTAGGCATATGAATCTGTCAGAAATATCCAGGAAATATGGGTTTCAACAACTTCGATCGTTCCAGCAGCATCCGGGTAAGCTTCTCTGCGGCTCAATGCCTCAACTAATGGTTCCATAGCGCTCCTGTGCTTGATCTCCGCTAAAACAAACGAATAGATTAGGTTGAAAAAAAGTGTAAATTAAAAGTTTGTAGCAGGGCAATGCTGTTCGTCATTCTTAACGAATCACCCCACGCCTATGATCCATCTTTCAAAGATACTCTGTCCGACTGATTATTCCTCGACATCGGATAACGCTGTACGTTATGCTGTAGACTTTGCACGTAAAGTCGGTGCGCATGTCAGGTTCATCCATATCATGACTTCAGGAAATCCTGTAGCTAAAATTATTCCTGCACAGGACGGCGCCGAAGTTCCAATAGAAGAGGATGATGTTCTTCCTGAAAGTTTTTCCAGTATCCTGATGGCGGAAAAACAGAAAGGACTGAGTGCCGATATACGTGTTCTTAAAGGAGATGCGCCAAAGGTCATAGCCGCGCAGGCAGCCTCCTGGGGTGCCGATCTCATTATCATGGGCTCACACGGCAGGAGCGGTCTGGAGCGGCTTATCATGGGCAGCGTGGCTGAGGAGGTATTCCGCTCTTCCGACATCCCCGTTTTGCTGGTTAAACAGGATGCAGTCAAAAAAATTCTTTCTGATTAATAATCAATCGTATCAGTTCATATAACTTTTGTGTTACCGGTTATGAAAAACTTCAGGGAATCAATTCTTACGCTTATTACCGAAACATCGGCAAACCTTCCGAGTGATGTCCGATGTTCGATTGCTGACGCCATTGAAAAAGTGGATCCAGACTCTCAGGCAGGCCTTGCCATGTCAACCATATCAGTCAATATCGATATGGCTGTCGACAATATCTCGCCGATCTGCCAGGATACCGGTATGCCGACCTTTTTCATCCATACCCCTTCAGGTGTCGATCAACTTCAGATGAAAAGGGATATAGAGCAAGCTATTGAGGAGGCCTCAGTCACCGGTAAACTTCGTCCCAATGCTGTTGATGCCATCACAGGCAAAAACTCAGGCAATAATCTCGGCTTTCATTTTCCGGTTATCCACTTTGAACCATGGGAAAAAGAGGATATTGAGGTTAAGCTCATCCTCAAGGGAGGAGGCTGCGAGAACAAAAATATCCAGTACTCCCTGCCTGCGGAGATTCCCGGCCTCGGCAGTGCTTCCCGTGATCTTGATGGAGTGCGCAAATGCATGCTCCATGCAGTCTTTCAGGCTCAGGGTCAAGGCTGCAGTCCCGGCTTTATTGGTGTTGGAATCGGTGGTGACCGTACCAGCGGATTTGATCTTGCCAAACAGCAGCTGTTGCGGAGAATTGACGACCGCAACCCCGACAGTGAGCTCGACAGCCTGGAACAGTATATTCTTGAAAAAGCCAATACGATGGACATCGGTCCCATGGGGTTCGGCGGAAAAGCCACTCTTCTTGGCTGCAAGATTGGAAAATCACACAGGGTTCCTGCAAGCTTTTATGTCTCTATAGCGTATAACTGCTGGGCATATCGGAGGCTTGGCATCCTCATCGATCCGAAATCCGGCTCCATCAGCAGCTGGCAGTACCGTGACGCCGATGAGATCAAACGTATGGCAAAAGGAGAAGGTATGCCATTGACTGGCAGAGAGGTCACGCTTCAGGCTCCGGTCACTGATGAGGAGATTCGCGCTCTCAAGGTTGGCGATGTTGTTCTCATCAACGGTGCCATGCACACTGGACGTGATGCTTTCCACCACTATGTCATGCACCATGATCTTCCTGGATCTATTGATACAGAAGGTGGTATTCTTTTCCATTGCGGTCCTGTTGTGATGAAAAATGATGACGGCTCCTATCGGGTTACAGCCGCAGGGCCTACAACATCAAGCCGCGAAGAGCCATATCAGGCCGATGTGATTAAAAAACTTGGCTTGAGGGCAATTATCGGCAAGGGAGGAATGGGGCCTAAAACCCTCAAAGGTCTGCAGGATCATGGCGCAGTCTATCTCAATGCCATTGGAGGCGCTGCCCAGTACTATGCTCGTTGTATTGAAAAGGTAACCGGTGTGGATTTTCTCGAGGAGATGGGTGTTCCTGAAGCGATGTGGCATTTAGAGGTCAAATCATTTCCAGTGATTGTCACGATGGATGCTCATGGAAACAGCCTGCACAACCGGATTGAAGAGGATTCGTTCAATCAGCTCAGTACCTTCGCCGAAGACACTCACTGACTATGCATTGCAGAGAGTCCCATTTTCATTAAGGAAGAGATATCAGGTATTGATCCCTGGCTTATAAGCATAAGTGCTCTATAACGTCAGGGATATTATTTCTTTATTCACCAACAATTGCATTGTTTAACCGCAAAGAGCAGGATATATGAAAAAAATAAGATTTATGGACGTCTCCTTTCGTGACGGTTTTCAGTCATGTTTTGGCGCCAGGGTAAAGACCGAAGATTTTCTTCCCGCACTGGAAGCTGCAGTTCATGCTGGTACCGACAATTTTGAGATAGGTGGTGGCGCCCGTTTTCAGAGTCTTTACTTTTATTGCGAAGAAGACGCATTTGCCATGATGGATGCTGCCCGTAAAATCGTCGGACCCGAAATCAACCTTCAGACCCTGTCGCGCGGAGCGAACGTGGTCGGTCTGGTGTCACAATCCAGGGATATTATTGATCTACATGCCCGACTGTTTAAAAAACACGGAATTACAACCATAAGGAATTTTGATGCCTTGATGGATGTCCGCAATCTTGCATACTCAGGTCAATGTATCCATGATGCAGGACTTCGGCATCAGGTAGTCATTGCTATGATGGGTCTTCCTCCCGGATTGACAGAAACCTATTGTCACACACCGCAGTTCTATCTCGACAAACTGCAGGAAATACTTGATGCCGGAATCCCTTACGACAGTGTTGCCTTCAAGGATGCTTCAGGAACGACGACACCAGCTGTTGTCCATGAGACCATTAAAGGCGCAAGAAAGATGCTTCCCGCAGGTACTGAAATCGAGTTCCATACCCACGATACAGCAGGCATGGGCGTCGCATGCAACTATGCTGCGATTGAAGGCGGTGCCGATATTATCGATCTCTCAATGGCTCCGGTCAGCGGTGGCACAGCAGCTGTAGACATTCTCACCATGTGGCAGCGGCTCCGTGGTACCGGTTACACCCTTGATATCGATCATGAAAAATATCTTGAAGTCGAGGCTCTTTTTATCAATCAGATGTATAAATATTACATGCCGCCCGAAGCCACAGCGGTCAATCCTGTTATCTCATTTTCTCCCATGCCTGGTGGAGCCCTGACGGCAAATACACAGATGATGCGCGACAACAATACACTTCATCTCTTGCCCGAAGTCATAAAAAACATGCGTGAAGCCGTTGTTAAAGGCGGCTACGGATCATCGGTTACCCCTGTTTCCCAGTTCTACATCCAGCAGGCATTTGCCAATACCATACAGGGTCCCTGGAAAAAGATCACCGACGGATATGGCAAAATGGTGCTCGGCTATTTCGGCCATACCCCGGCTAAGCCCGATCCTGAGGTTGTCCGTCTGGCATCCGAGCAGCTCGGCCTTGAACCGACAACGGAAGATGTTCACGATATCAATGACCGCAATCCAGAGCTCGGCATACCCTATAACATATCCCTTCTCGAGAAAGCCGGTCTTCCTCAGACTGAAGAAAATATTTTTATCGCCGCAACATGCGGTGCCAAAGGGATAGCGTTTCTCCAGGGTGATTGCGCCACAGGTATCCGGTACAAGGCTGATATTGCAGTCGAAATCAAAGCAAAAACAAGAGCAGAGGTTGTGGCTGCCTACCATGAAGCGCACAAGCACGATATCCATCAGGAGGAGGTCAACAAAAGGCTTGTCGATCTCTTTTCAAAACTGAACCCGCAGCAAGCTCTTGCGCCATCTTCTACCGGCTCAAAAGTTATCTCGATGGCGGGTAATTTTACCGTCTTCGTCGACGGCGCCCCCTTCACGGTTACCTTTGCCGAAGGCTCTTCAGTGAACCCCCAACCATCTTCGACCCCCCCTCAGCACTCAGCACTCAGCACTCAGCACTCCCCATCTGAGCACTCAGATGGAACACCCGTCCTCGCCGTCATGCCCGGCAACGTACACGCTATTTCAGTCAGCGTCGGCGATGAGGTAAAAGAAGGAGAAGAGGTAGCTGTTATAGAGGCAATGAAGATGGAAAACCCGGTCAAAGCACCCTGTGCAGGTAAAGTGCTCACCATCACCGCCCAAAAAGGCGGAACAGTATCAATGGGCGAAGTAATGATGACAATCGGATAGACCACATCCCCGCCCCCTGCATAGGGGGCAGTTGGCAATCGGCAGTAGGCAGTCCGCAGGTGAGGACCGGAAACAGTAGCCGCCAACTGCCTACTGCCGATTGCCAACTGTCATTTCGAACTGCAAGTGAGAAATCTGTTTTAAATCCCAGCCCCATTGCCCGACTGCCGACTGCCTACTGCCGACTGCCAACTGCCCACTGCCCACTGCCAACTGCCCACTGCCCACTGCCCACTCCCGATTCCTTTC
>Ga0118677_10004780_pt1 | contig 24305 bp, 17 predicted proteins | sample AliMusrvi5mmetaG_FD_86154 | JGI IMG/M metagenome (GOLD analysis project Ga0118677, IMG submission 86154)
ATCCTGACCGTGCCGGCGCTGTATTACCTCGTCCGTCTGCTGGGGCTGTAAAGGGGGCTTACAGCAAATTTACGACAGCATTCACGAGCTGGCGTTCGATGGCCGGCGCGAAAGGCGCCGCGTAAGGTTTATGCAGGAAGCTGTTGGTTTCGTAGCCGCCGTCCCGCAAGGCCGCGGCGGTGGGAACATAACCGATGACCCCGTTGGCGTATCCGCATAGCATGAGTGGGTCACGTGAGCGGGCCTTGATCTGCAATCCGATTTCCACCATGATTTCGCCGCTGATACCGGCCAGGCGGATATTGCCCAAGGTGATCACTTGGATATCGCAGGGAACGGAACGAGGCACGGCTTCACCGCGCTGGGGCGCCGCGGCCCCAATCTGCTGACCGCCGTGGTCGTCAAGGATCGCGCCGGCCTATTCCGTGAACAGCAGGTGTACCGTCTGCAGATCGAGCCATCCTTGCGGCTACAAACGATGGACACCGTTGATGCCATCCGGCTCGACCAATCCGCCGATGCTGCCGAGCTTGGGGTGGAGTGCGTCAACTGCAGCATCAGCGACATCGGGATCGAGGACCCCGATGCCGATGACACCGATGCCGATGCCCCCTGTGATTCTCCGAACAGCGGGGTTCGCCTCTACCACGGCACGACAGGGTTCATAGGGATCGGGCGCGGGATATTCGGGTCCGCGATGTTCAAGAGTCGCAAGTGGGACGACATCGGCCTGCTGGTCAGCCTCGCCGATGCCCCCGACGCCCGCGCCGCTGGCGGCGCCAACGCTGGTCTCCCCGGTCAACAGCGCGTCCAGCGTGGGCAATCCGGTCACGCTGGTGTGGAATGCCGTCACCAGCGCCACCGCGTATCAAGTGCAGGTGAGCACGGATTCGGCATTCAGCACCGCCAATACCATGGCGCCGGTGGCAACCGGCACCAAGCTGCAACTCCCCCAGTTGAAAGAGAAAACCAAGCAGTATTGGCGCGTCGCTGCCATGGCCGGGAATGGCTGCACCCCGGAAAAAGCGACCACGGGCGCAACTCCACCGACTCCACCGGCACCGCCGGCGCTGGTCTGGTCGGCAGTCTGGTCGTTTACTACCGGCACGAATGCGCCGCCACCACCGCCGCCGCCCGCGCCGCTGGCTGCGCCAACGCTGGTATCCCCGGCCAACAGCGCGTCCAGCGTGGGCAATCCGGTCACGCTGACGTGGAACGCGGTCACCAGCGCCACCAGCTACCAGGTGCAACTCTCGACAACCTCCGCGTTCAGCACCGCGACGACGCTGGCGCCGGTGGCGACCGGCACCAAGCAGCAACTCCCGCAGTTGAAGGAGAAAACCCTGTATTATTGGCGCGTCGCCGCCATAGGTGGGAATGGCTGCACCCCGGAAAAAGCGACCACTGGCGCGACGCCGTCGACACCGCCGACGCTGGTCTGGTCGGCAGTCTGGACGTTCACTACCGGCACGAGTGCGCCGCCGGCGCCCAAACCGCCGGCAGTACCGACGCTGATTTCGCCGGTGAACCTGGCCACCAGCGTCACGCGTCCAGTCACGCTAGTGTGGTCGGCGATTTCCAGCGCCACGTGTTATCTGGTGCAGGTATCCACGACGAATTCCTTCACCGCGTCCGCCAACACGCTCCAGTTCTATCCCACCGCGGCACAGCAAAGCTTGTCCCAGCTTGCCGCCGGTGTCACCTATTACTGGCGAGTGAAAGCCGTCGCGACCTCTGCGCTGATGAGCGACTGGTCAACCGTCTGGTCCTTCACGACCGTGGGCACGACACCGACGGCCGTACTTGCCGCGCCGATTCTCACTTCGCCGGCCTCCGGCGCGACCAACCTCGCGCAGCCGGTAACCCTGACCTGGCAGGCGGTAACCAACGCCACGTCCTACACGGTGCAGATTGCCACCGATTCCGCGTTTTCCAGCAATCTCTCCACCTACACGGGCGTGACGAAAACGTCCTATCAACTCAAGTCGATCTCGGTGGCCGTCTATTACTGGCGGGTGAAAGCCGTCGGCACCCTCAATGGGGTCGCCGCGGAAAGTACCTGGTCGTCCACCTGGCACTTCACCCCGGCGAAACCGTTCTAAAACTCCGCTGGGTGGGAGTTTGAGGGTAGGGAAGTTTGAGCGTTTGACTGCCAGTGCACGTCAACACGCTTCTCCCCTACCCTCATTGCTTCCCCAATACGGTTCACAACGGAAATGTAACTGTTGCTGCTATCGGGTCACGGAGTAAGCTTGGTACTGTTTGGAAGCCGACGCCAGTCACGCTCCGTCACCAGTTCACGCGGGAAGGTTGCCGATGCCGAACCGTTCTCCTGACAGGATGCCAGATTTCGCGAGTGATGCTATCAGCGGTGACGGGACGCGACTGGCGTCGGCTTCCAAACAGTGCTAAGCGTGCAACAGGATGCTGATTATGATTGGTGTTCATTGTTAACTGAACCGTATTAGCCTGTCCCAAATGCCACGGAACTACGATGTTACCGTCAACTCCCCGTGATAATTGCCTGGTATGGTAGAGTATCTACTCTCGATAAAGGAGAATGCGCATGAATACGAAAAACTGGGTCGCAAGAGTATCTATCTGCGCTATGCTGTGTCTGGTGGCGGGAACGGCGTTTAGCCAGACGGTCAACCAGATCACCACGGTCAGCCCGGCTTCCGCGGTACAGGGGGCGACCAGTGTGCTGGTCACCTTTATATTGAGTACCGGCCAACCGCCGGCGCCGCCGGCGGGCGTGATGCCCACCAGTGTCGCCATCGGCAGCATCGTTGGCAGCGCGGTCACCCATGCCAGCCAATATACCGTGACCGCCAGCTTTACGATCTCCGCGAGCGAAGTCGTCGGGAGTAAAGACGTGACCATCACCTTCCCGACCCCGAACGGCACGCTGGTGTTTTCCAAATCCGCCGGCTTTTCCGTCACTGCCGCGACGACCAACCTCGCGCCGTCCATCACCCAGCAACCAACCTCGCAGAGCGTCGCTCCCGGCGCATCGGTCACCTTTACCGTGGTCGCCTCCGGCACCGCGCCGCTGAAATATCTCTGGCAGAAAAACACCGCGTCCATTGCCGGCGCGACCAATGCCTCCTATACGCTCACTTCGGTGGCGACCGGCGATGCCGGCAGCTATCGGTGCGTGGTGACGAATGGCTACGGCACCGCAACCTCGAATGCCGCGACGCTGACGGTAAACAGCGTCCCAACGACCACCGGCGCGTATCCGATTGTCGATACCAATCAGCGTAACTGTTATAACACCACCGCGGTCATCGCGGCGCCGGCGGCCGGGTCGGCCTTTTATGGGCAGGATGCGCAATTTAACGGCAACCAGCCCAGCTTTACCCTTAGCAGCGACGGGTTGACGGTGGCGGACAACGTAACCGGCTTGACCTGGCAGCGCACGTCCGACAGCAACGGCGACAGCGTGATCAACAGCAGTGATAAATTCACCTACACGCAAGCCCAGCAGTATCCGGCGACCTTGAATGCCAAAAAATACGGCGGGTTCAGCGACTGGCGCCTGCCGACCATCAAAGAACTCTATTCACTGTTCGATTGCCGGGGAACCGATCCCACGTTTATGTCTGGCGATACCACCGGTTTAACGCCGTTCCTCGATACCAACTATTTCAAATTCGGCTACGGCGATCAGACCGCCGGCGAGCGCGTGATCGATGCGCAGTATGCCTCCAGCACACTGTATGTCGGCTCGTCCTACAGCAAACAAGGCAACATGTTGTTCGGCGTGAACTTCGCCGATGGCCGCATCAAGGGTTATGGCCTGACGATGAACGGCGGTTCGCAAAAAACCTTCTACGTCATCTGTGTGCGCGGCAACACGAGTTACGGTGTAAATAGCCTGTCCGATAACGGCGATCAAACGATTACCGATAAAGCTACCGGGTTGATGTGGACGAAAAGCGATAGTGGCACGGGGATGCTCTGGCAGGATGCGCTGGCATGGGTACAGACGAAGAATGCCACCAACTTCCTGGGACACAACGACTGGCGGTTACCCAACATCAAAGAGTTGCAGAGCATCGTCGATTATACCCGTAGTCCAGATACGACGAGTTCGGCGGCGATCAACCCGCTCTTCACCAGCACGTCAATCAAAAACGAAGCCGGACAGACTGATTACCCGTATGTTTGGGGCAGTACCACCCATGCGGCTTCCAACGGCGCCGGTACGGACGCCGACTACATCTCCTTTGGCCGCGCGATGGGGTACATGAATAGCGTGTGGCAGGATGTGCACGGCGCCGGCGCGCAACGCAGCGATCCCAAAACCGGCAACCCGGCGGATTATCCGCAGGGACACGGCCCGCAGGGTGACGCGATTCGCATCTATAACTACGTGCGCTTGGTGCGCACCGCCGGTACCGCGACGCAGCAGATAGTCGCCGCGCCAACCTTCACCCCCACTGCCGGCACGTCCGTGACTTCGGTCAGCGTCTCGATCGCCTGTGCCACCTCCGGCGCGACGATTCACTATACGACCAACGGCACTGCACCGACCAGCACGTCGGCGATCTATAGCACTCCACTGACCTTCACCGCCACCACGACGTTGAAAGCCTATGCGACGAAGGCCGGGATGTCGGACAGCTCGGTAACCAGTGCCGTCTATACCATCACCATACCGCAACCGGTGGCCGCGCCGACCTTCTCCACCGTAAGCAGCATCGCCGGCAAGTCAGTGACGGTGGCGATCACCAGTGCCACCGCCGGCGCCACCATTCGCTACACGACGAATGGCACCACGCCGACCAGCACGTCAGCCATGTATAGCGTCCCACTGACTTTCACCGCCACCACGACGCTGAAAGCCTATGCGACCAAGAGCAGCATGACGGACAGCCCGGTGACCAGCGCCGTGTATACGATCATCCCACTCGCCTTCCAACCGGACCTGGCCATTTGCAACTATGGCGAAACCACCTATACCGGTCTCGGGATCCTGAACCTGGATGCCACCAACCAGACGAAGAGCCAGACGCCGGTGAGCGGTACCATGGTGCATTACCTGTTCCTGGTGAAAAACACCGGAAATACCGCGGACACCTTCAACCTGACCTGCCCATTGCCCGCCGGCTCGGGATGGACCATCCAATTTGTCGATCGCAGCACCGGGAAGGATATCACCACCGCCGTCACCACTACCGGCGGCAAAACAGCCTTGCTCGCGCCCGGTGCGATGGCGCTCTATACGCTCCACGTCACCCCCACCACCCTCGCGGTGGCGAAATCCCCCTACCCATTGCTGGTGACGGGCACCTCGTCGGGCGATAAGACGAAGAAGGATGCCGTAAAAGCGGTGACGACGAAGCAGTAAGCGGAGAGCGATCATTGTCCTTCGTGACCAACAACAGTCCGTGTTTCCCAGGCACGGACTGTTGTCTATTCTTCCCCGCAAAATAGACGGCATGGCGACCACTATGCTATGATGCATTATTATGCGCCGTTTCTTTCGACAATTCACACAGCACGGTGAAATATTCGCGTTCGTAACGGTGTGCGCGGCTACCACGATTTTCCTCATCGCACGCAACTATTTAGATCCAAAACGCTGGGCAATCTTCTATCTGCTGCTGATCTCGCTCATCGCCCGCGCCTACGGCACCCGCGCGGCCCTCATTGCGGCGATTGCCTCCTTTATGGCGTGGAATTATTATTTCGACATTCCCCCCGGCACGATATATGCCACCAACTTGTCGGATTGGATCACGCTGGTCGCCTTCCTCATCGTGGGGATTATCATTGGCGTCCAGACCGGACAGATGCGCGAACGCGAGGCGACCGCCATTGCCCGCGAACGTGAAACCGCACTGCTGAATCGGCTAAGCACCTCGCTGGTCTCGATTTCTTCGACCCAAGTGATGGTCGATACCATGTTGCTGGGCCTGTGCGAGCGGGTCGATACTTCGGATGCCATCTTATTTATCCATGAGAATAAGAACGGCGAATTTATACCCTGGCGGTTACCACCAGTTCGCAACCTACCGGTGACGGCCGAGATTCTGACCAACATGCAATGGGTTGTCGAGCATAAACAAGCGATAGGGGTATCCGATAACCGCCCGGCGTCGAAAAATCCAGCACGCACGTGGCGATTATTCAACATACCGTTGCCGTTTCCCATCGCCACCGGACAGACCGACATCTTGTTGCCGGTGCAGACGGTGACCACCCTGGAAGGGGTGTTGTATGTTTCCGAGCACCGGGATGGCAGGACCTTCACCCCGCACGAAGTGCAACTGATGATCGCGGTCGCCAATCTGATTGCTTCGTTTCTCGAACGCCAGCGCTTGGAAGCCGCGGCGTTTGCCGGCGCGGCGTTGCGCGAGGTCGATGAACTGAAGAGCACGCTGATCTCTTCCGTCTCGCATGAATTGAAAACCCCGCTGGCCGCGTTGAATGCCACCGTAACGAACCTACTGGCGCATGATGTCAACTGGCGTCCGTCCTCGATCGCGCCGGAACTCGAAACGATCCGCAACGCGGTGGGACGGTTATCCGATAGCATCAGTTCATTGGTCGATCTGTCGCGTTTGCAAGCGGATGCCTGGAAAACAAATTACGATTGGTATGAGATGCAAGAGATTATTGGGGCGGCGATGACCGCCTTCCCCAAAGCACAACGTTCCCGCGTTACCTATCAAGTCGCGGAAGACCTGCCACAACTCTACGCGGATTTTCACCAATTGACCCGCGTATTTCACCATCTATTGGAAAACGCCTTTGCGTATGCGCCCGAACCCTCGCCAATACGAGTGGGCGCTGCCGAGACCGAGCAGGAGATTTGCGTATGGCTCGAAGACGCCGGACCGGGTATTCCCCCGGAAGAACGTGAGCGGATCTTCGACAAGTTTTACCGCGGCGCCGGTGCCAAAACCGTGCCCACCGGCACCGGGCTGGGATTAGCGATCGCCGGCGAAATCATGCGTGCCCACCATGGGCGCATCTGGGTAGAAGCGGTGTCACCGCACGGGTCGCGCTTCACCCTGGCACTTCCACGAGGTAGCCGGCTGCGAGATACCACCGATGCGTAAAGAACGTGAAGCGACGATACTCATTGTCGATGATGACGAACAGATCCAGCGGGCCACGCGATCGATCCTCTCGACGCGCAATTACCAGGTGTTGCAGGCCACTGATGGGCAGCAAGCACTGGAGATTATCGCCGACCGCTCCCCACAGCTGGTTATTCTGGATTTGATGTTGCCGGAATTGAGCGGGCTGGAGGTCTGTCGAGAGGCGCGCGGATGGTACACCGGCCCGATTCTCATCCTGTCGGCGCGCGGGCAGGAACGTGATAAAATTCAAGCGTTGGATCTGGGCGCGGATGATTATCTGACGAAGCCCTTCTCGACCGGCGAGTTGATGGCGCGTATTCGCGCTTTGCTGCGCCGTGTTGGCGAACAGCATCCGGTGCAAACCTCCTTCGAGATCGGTGACTTCCACATCGATCTCCCGCATCATCAGATTACGCGGGCAGGTACCCCATTAACTTTGACGCCGATTGAATTTGACATTTTCGTGTTCCTGGCAAGAAATTTGCATTGTGTGGTCACTTCCACGATCCTGATGCAGCAATTGTGGGACGAGGATGCCGCCTGCGACATCCAGACCCTCCGTTCGCACATTAGCCACTTGCGCCGAAAGATCGAGCCGGAGCCGGCGGCGCCGCAATACCTGCTGACCGAGCCCGGCGTCGGGTTTCGCCTGACCATCCCCGACGAATAAAGGTCGCCGTGGTCGGGCTTCAGACGGCCTCTCAGTATTACTACCGCAACATGATAGCAGACGACGAATTCACAAGATACACAGGATATTTTTTAGGATAAGCAGGATAGGGTTTTGCTCCGCTGCGCTTTCTTATACCGATACTGGGATGACAAAGGCAAAAAATAACCATGGGAAGCGTTCAGGCCCCCTGGCGCGCGAGCGTCCTCGCGAGCACTCCGGTGGTTGAGTAGACTATGGAGGGTCGTATCGAAACCACCGGAGTGCTCGCGAGGACGCTCGCGCGCCAGGATAGCCTGAACGGTTACTTATTTTTTCATCTCCACACATTTTCCACAGTACCCGCCACTTTCTCCATGCAGCCTCCATATACAAAGCGGTATCTTATATCACCACCTGCAAGTACGATATCGGTGAGCGGTTTTTTTATTTCTCAACCCTGATGGAGTTGGGTCCTCTATTGCGGTTGAAATCCTGCAGCGTGGCAGCAAGCATTGGGAACCGCGGACGAACCCAGAACATAGCGGATCTGTGCTGGGCACTCTCCTGTCGCATCGTCCGCGGTTCCCAACTTTCCTTCTTCTCCATCACCAGTTCCCGTCGTGTTGTCGTGTGCGGTATAATTCGCCGGGAGACTATTGATGGACGAAACAAACGAGCACCGGCGACGCGCGCGCTATCGCGGAACGCATCCGCGGACCTTCGCTGAGAAATATAAGGAACTGAACCCGGAGCACTATGCCGGCGAGGTTGCCAAAGTTATGGCGCGCGGGGATACCCCGGCGGGCAGTCACCGCCCGATCATGGTCGCGGAGATTTTGCAGGCGCTGCAGCCGCGACCGGGTGAGATAGCCGTGGACGGCACGCTAGGCTTTGGCGGGCACACGCGGGCGCTGTTGACCGCGATAGCGCCTGGTGGACGGCTCTACGGGCTCGATGTCGATCCGCTGGAATTGCCAAAAGCCGAGCGGCGGTTGCGCGCCGAAGGATTCACCCCCGCGGTCTTTCACGCGTGCCGGACGAATTTTGCCGCGCTGCCGCGTTTACTCGTGGAGGAAGGCATACCCGGGGTGGATATCTTCCTCGCCGACCTCGGCGTCTCCTCGATGCAGATGGATAATCCGGCGCGCGGCTTCACCTTCAAACGCAACGGACCGCTGGACCTGCGCATGAATCCGGACAAGGCCGCCCCGGCCGCGAAACTGCTGGAGACGATCAGCGAAGAGAAGCTGGCCCGCCTGCTGCGAGAGAATGCCGATGAACCCTACGCGGAGGAGATCGCGCGCATCCTCACCTCCCGCCGCGGCGCCATTACCACCACCACCGCGCTGGCGGACGCCGTGCGCGCGGCACTGGGACAACTGCCGGCCACCGCACGCGCGGAGGCTGGCGACGATCCCATCCGCCGCACCTTCCAGGCACTGCGCATTGCCGTCAACCAGGAGTTTTCCGCGCTGGAGACGCTGTTGCACGTCCTCCCAGACTGCCTCAATCCGGGTGGCCGCGCCGCCATCCTCACCTTCCACTCCGGCGAAGACCGCCGCGTGAAACGCGCCTTCGAGGATGGCCTTGCGCGCGGTCACTATGCTGCGATTGCCCCCGCCGTCCTTCGTCCCACCCCCGAGGAGCGCCACACCAATCCCCGCGCCTCTTCGGCGAAATTGCGCTGGGCGGTCAAGGGACCTGTAACCGTGTAGGCTATCCTGGCGCGCGAGCGTCCTTGTGAGCACTTCCGTCGCTCTGGCGCGCGAGCGTCCTCGCGAGCACTCCGGTGGTTGAGTAGACCACGGATGGTCGTATCGAAACCACCGAAGTGCTCGCGAGGACGCTCGCGCGCCAGAGGGCCTGAACGGTTATAGGGACCCTCAGTTGATCGGACGGATCATTAATACACAGGCCTTACCCAAGCTGAGTCGCCACCAGAACATTGCCGGGATTATCGCGGATGACGGTGGCGTCATCGTGTGCGCCCTTGTCCAGGATTAATTGTTGCAGCGCCGCGTTATTCAGCGTATTGCCGGCAACCACGCAGTTGCGCAGACCGCCGAGGACCATGCCGTAGCTGGGAGACGCCTGCCCACCGCCATCGTCATTGGTCCCGTAGCAGCACACGTTCCCCGTGCAAGCGACGCCGTGCACGTCCTCCAGCCAGACATGGCTGCTTTCCGGGGTGCCGAGGGCGACCTGTGCGCCGCTCCGATTGAAGATATTCCCGGTGATGGCCACCGTGCCGGGCAACCAGCGCGGATCCGACGCGTCCTTCGCGCCGCGCAGCAATAGCGCGGGCCCGCCGGAGCGGTCGATAAAGTTGCCGGTGACGTTGTAATGCGTGCCGCCTTCCAGCAAAATACCCCCGAGATAGTTCCACTCGATGCGGTTGCTGGTGATGGTGACCGCCGCATTTGCCCCGCGCGCGGCGAAGCCAAATTTGCGATTGGCGATCATGATATTGTCATGCACCCAGCCGTCCCATTGTGTGATGCCCACCCCGTCGCCGCCGTTGCAATGAAACATATTGTCGCGGACGGTGAATCCCCACACCTTTTCCAGATGTGCCCCGTCGCCGCTGAACAGGGAGACCCGGCAGTTCTCGATTACCAGCGTATCCTCTTCGTTATGCCCCTCACCGTTGAGGTAGATGCCATGCACGTTCTCCCCCAGGTTGCCGCCATCCAGTCCCAGTCCTGATACGCGCGCACCGATGGTGCCGGTGAGGTTCACCAGGCAAGTCGCCGTCGCGTCGTTCAGATGGAGCACCGTCCCACCAAACCGGCGATACGACCAGGTGGGCGTGCCCACCAGCGCGACGGAATCGCGCAGTTGCAGCATGCCGCAGCGATATTGCCCGGGCGGAAACCACACCGCCCCTTCCATCGGCGCGGCGGTGTCGATCGCCTGTTGAATGGCCGCCGTATCATCGGTCACGTTATCACCCTTCGCCCCGAACAGGCGCACGTTGATCCCGGGGCCGGCTAATTGGCTGAAATCCGGTGGTTGCATTGGTTCACTCCTTTACAATTTGATTATGATCGGTCGAATCGGTCGGATCAGACGGATTTTAACAGTCTACCAGACCTATGCAGTCGGGATAGCCGGAGCAACCCCAGAATTGTTTCCCGGCACTCTTGCCCTTTTGCGCGGTACGCAGCACCATGGCCTTGCCACACTCGGGACATACAGGAATAATATCCGTCCGATCCGACGAATCCGACGGATGATTGGTCTTCTGGCGAGTGCGTTCGGCAAGGCGTGCGGCGGCAAGTGTTTCGCTGTAGCCGCCATCTTCGATAAACTGCGTCTCCAACGCGGCAATTTGCTTGTCGAGCAGGTAGTTAGTCTGGTTGATCAGACACAGCAAGGCATTTGCTCTTATCGCAGGATTCTCGTGATTGAGCCACTTGGAATAGCGCGCATAGCGTTGTTCATCCGTCATATCAGACGGATCAGTCGGATTTTGCTGTCCTATCCGGCGAACAGCCAATGCTTCGGGAGCATCAGATGCCCACTTGGGCAGATGACGGTGCCGTAAAAAATCTTCGTAATCTAGCAGCAATTCCTCCAGGCTGGATCGAGCGACATTGACTAGCCGGAGCTCGGTTTGCGAAGAAGTTGCGGAAGCGCGACTCCCTTCGGCGATATTCTGCCGGCCACTGCGTGCAGCCTGCACCATTTGGTCGCTCATTCGCGATCGTGCATCCAAAAAGCGCTCGCAAAACCAGTAGGTGGCATCGTAAATGACAGTAGCTGCCTGAAAGCTGCGTAAATCACGATAGCCACCGCTGGGTCTGATTTTCGTCATGTTGCCCCCTCTCTCACTCATCCACCATGGCGAACCAATGAGACGAAGCCCTTCCCCTACCACAGCTATTTTACGCGAACAACCCTGTTTCCGCTACACCGGGATAAACGCTAATAACCGCTAATCTCTCTTGACATTCCGAGCCGGTTGCCTTAAATTATCTTGCGTCTCTGCGCTGAGCCATCACGGTAAATTGGAGGATACACCGATGTTTTTACGCCTCGGAGGGTTGTTGCTGGCGCTGCTCTTTGCCACCCAGCTTTGGGCCGCGACGCCGGAGTCATTGATCTATTTCACCTCGCTGCAGAATTGGCGCGAAGCGATTTTCGCGGTGAGCCCCGACGGCAAACACACACGTTTGCTTCTCCCGAATGAAATTCATCCTCCCTTCAATTGCTTTCTCGCCGGCGGCAATCGTCGCGGTAACGCGGTGGTTTACAGCGCGGATACCGCGCACGGCACGCAGGTATTCATCGTCAAGCCGGATGGCGGCGGGAAAAAGCAGTTGACGACAGAGGGCAATAACTACTCCTCAGCGGTGAGCCCGGACGGGAAGCTGGTGCTCTTTCACTCGCTGCGCGACGGACACTGCGAAATTTATCGGGTAAATGCCGACGGCAGCGGCGAAACGCGGTTAACGAAACGGGAAAATACCCGGGATCATTGCCGCGACGCGACCTTCAGTCCGGATGGCACCCGCATCCTTTTCACCTCCTACCGCGCCGGGGTCTGGAATATCTACACCATGAAGCTCGACGGCAGCGATGAAATTTGCCTGTCCAAAGACGCCTTCCACGGCACCGAAGCCGCCTACAGCGCCGACGGAAAATTCATCGTCTTCATCAATGAAAAGTCGCAGGTGAGCGTGATGAACAGCGACGGCACTGGCCTGTTTACCCTCACCGAAGACCAACGCCCCGCTTCACGCCCCACCTTCAGCCCGGATGGCCAGACCATCGTCTACCAATCCGGACCGTTGTATGAAAGCGAACTGATGGTCATCAACATCGACGGCAACAACCAGCACCTTCTTCTTCCCAATGGGATGAAAGGGTGGTCACCGTGGTGGGCGGCGGGGAAATGAACTGAAGCATTATAAGCAAGCAGTCGCATGATGTGGGAGTCTGGGAGTCTGGGAGTCTGCATGGTTTGGAAGGGTGTGAGCGCAGCGAGCCCCGCCGGGTAGCCTCTCACTCGCGGGGCTCACTGCGCTCACACCCTTCCAAACGACATTGCTCACACCCTCACAGGATATCATCGGTCGTACAATCAGGAACAAGAAATTGCTTTCGTTGGGCAACAGTTTATGCCCCGGTCGCTTCACGCCAGGTGTCGACCATGGCACGGAAATTCCGCTCGATACGTGATGTGTTATCACCATGGTGATCCTCGTACCCGATCCAGTCAGACGGCGCCAGGATGCATCCCGTCGATGGCGTGAAGGCGGCAATCGCTTCGTGCACGGCGCGGCGCACGTCATCCTCCGTGCCACTCTCCAGCACATGGTAGTTATTCAAGCCACCGCACAGCGTCACCGCGTCACCGATGGCCGTGCGAATGGCGCGGAGATCGGTGACGCCGGCATGGGGATCGAGGTTGGACAGCATATCGACACCGGATCGCTTGATCGCATCCAGGATCGGCATGTAGCCGGAAAGCATGACGTAATCCACGGTCGCACCCGCCTGGTGGATCAACGCCACTTCTTGCTGCAGCGGCGCAAGCAGGAATTCTTCATACAGGTGTGGCGACCAGAAATCGATGCTTTCGTAGATGCCCCGACGGACCACGTGCTGGGCGCCGGCTTCCAGGGCGATCTGCAACGCCTGGCGCTGCCAGGCCGCGACCAACTCCACGTACCGCTGTAAGAACGCCTTCTCCTCCAGCGCAATTTCCAGGATACGCTCGACACCGGACATCCAGATCAGCGGATCGCCAATTCCCAACTGGTAGGCGGCCAGTGTCAGGTGGTGTTCGTCACAGAACCGCTTTGCTTGTTCCGCGTCCTCGCGATATTCCAGCAAGGCCTGACCTGATAATGGGCACAGGAGACATTCCAGCTTGTCGAGGTCGTCCTCGGTTTCGACCAGGTACCGCAGTGAACGGCCGGCCGGCACGTTGAAGTCGGAGAACATGGTGACAATCTCGTCACCGCGGTAATCATCCGTTTTGCGAACAATCTGCCGAAGGTTGCCCCGCGCTGTTTGGTACTCCCGGTATAGCAAAGGATACGCCTCGTTCGGCGAGCGCTCACACCACTCCTTGAACGTGACCGCAGGGTTATGCGACGGAGAGCACAACGGCGACTCCAGCGTCACTCCGGTGTCCAGCCCAAGCCGCTGATAGTACGTCGCCCGCTCGAACCTGTCCGGCAAGCGTTCTGTCACAAACCTGACGCCGCCGTGGCACAACGTATCGACGCACAGCGGAAGGTGATCGACAGGTTGTCGTCGCATGGCAGCCTGTACCCGCTCACGGGAGGTCATGACGGTATCGTTCGTGGACATGTTGGTTTCCTCATTTTACAAATTATCGCCGTAGCGCGCGAATTGTCCGGTATATTCCAATAAATCCGGTGTCGGTAGCCGTGAAGAAATCCGACCGTTGGGCGGCACTGCAACCAAAATGTTTCGTGGCATCAAAAAAGGGAATCGATAACGCCATACTTGCACCCATCGCCTGAAACCGCCTGTATCTTAACCGATCACCTCAACGACAGCAATCATGCCGCGAGGCCATTTCTATGTCAGGAAATGCGGTAACGGCATGTATATCGACCAATCGGTTTTCTGGTAGGTGATACAGCGGAAGCATAACTCAAGCGGATACTGAAATTCCTTCAATCATTGTCATCACCAATGCCCATCCGATGACAACAATAAGCTGATCTCACTCTCCGTGGACAACCACTGGAAACCCGCTTTTTCCACCCCAAACGGCGCGGTCAGTTCCGCGACCTGTTGCCATGCCGGCAGCGTGAGGGTTAACACAAAACTGTGGTCGCCGACTTTATCGATCCCCTTGTCCTCATTACCCACGATCATGGTTAGGCGCGTGCTATCCATGGCTTCGACAGCGAGAACGTCTTCCAGGCGCACTTGCGTCTGGGAGCCTTCCGCCAGCCTTTCAAAGATCCGCCGAAGACATTCCGCTTCGAATGGCTGAAAGGCATACAGCCGAATCAATGGGCAATCGTCTGCACCGTCCTCCAGATAATCGATTTTCATTTAACGAAATTCCGCCATCACCGGAATGTGCTCATCTTTCAAAAACGCGTGCGAGAAGAACACCACTTGCTGCTGACCCAGCCGCGCTTGCATCTTCAGTTGCTGCCGAATCGCCGCGGCGTCGTTTTTGAAGGTGTCTTTGTAAATGTCGTTCGGATCCGGGTGGTCGCGATATCCCTGGGCGTATTCGGCGGTGATGACATCCAGACCGAGGCCCATCCAGATGGTTTCACGCGCGTTCGGCACGCGCGACTGGCACTCCAGCGTGTGCAACTCCACCAACCGTGTATCGTGAAAATACGACATCGGGCAGGCGTACTGAATGAGGCCGCGGCGCATCCACTCTACCCAATCGGCGGCCAGCCCATCGCGCGCCTGGCAGAATTGCCACCCGCTGTAATACGGAATCTCCTGCTGATATGGCGCATAAAAATCGTCGCGGGCATACGGCATGCGCGCCGCCACGGAAAAGGCCAGGCCGGGTCGGCGGGAGTGGATGAGGTGGGATTCGGCGGCGATCAACTCGGTCATCCGCTCGCACTTCCACTGCTGCCACTCCGGTTGCTCGATCGGTGCATGCGCACGGCAGTAATCGCAATAGCAGACGGGAATGACCTTAAATTCCGCGTCGCCGCTATGCGCCGGATCATAGACGGTGGTGGAATTATAGACGTAACTGTCCTCCAGGTTCATCCCATCGAAGGGGAATTTGCCCAACACGCGGTCCAACTCTCCGAGTAGATACTCGCGCGCGCCGGGATGGGCGGGGCAGAGCAGGTTCTGCCGCTCACCGTCCTGGCGCACCTGGCAGTAATCCTTCGCCGGCATCGCGTCGTAGGTGCCCATCTCATCAAAACAGCCGATCACCTGCAGCCCCTGCCGATGTGCCTCTTCCGTCAGCGCCAACAGGCGATCCTCAAACACCGCACGTTGCGCTTGCTCCGCCCGCAACGGCAGGTAAGGAATAATGATGTCGATATGTGCTGCCCGCAGCCGCTCGACGATCCGTTCCGGGGCTTCTCCCAGCACGGCATCCGGCCACGTCCACATTGCCATATGTTTGAACATTTTCACCCCTCGCTTCGCGTGTTGGACTACTGAAGTTCCAGTTCAATGCCGGCGGCGAAATATCCTACCGAACTTGCGCTTGCCCTTGCCAGGTATGAGGTAGCCATTCAGCTTTCTGCAAACGCTTCCCGCTATTATCTCCCCTGCGTCCTCTGCTGTAATAAATTATGGTAACGGTTCAGGTATCTCTGGCGCGCGAGCGTCCTCGCGAGCACTCGGTGGTTGAGTAGACTACGGAGGGTCGTATCGAAACCACCGGAGTGCTCGCGGGGACGCTCGCGCGCCAGAGATACCGGAACGGTGACAATACATTTAACGCAGAAGAGAATAACGGTTATTACTGAATTAGTCTGTCCTTCATTTACGTTAATCTGCGAAATCTGCGTAATCTGCGGTTAAAAAAGTGTGATCGATCACCACTAGCCTGAATAGTTGAAGGAGAACCTGATGAATTCCGCCACTTTTGCGCGTGTGTTTCCCCTCGGCACCCACCTCTGCCGCGAGCCGATGCCGGCGATGGCCGAGATGAAGCGCGACATGGAGAACCTGCAACGCCACGGCTTCAACCTGATCAAGCTGCAGGAGCACTGGGCGATCGATGAGCCGATCGAGGGGCACTATGACTTCTCGCGCTACGAGGAATTGATCGCGCATGCCGCCACGCTCGACCTGGGCGTCTATCTGGGACTGACCTGCGAGCAGGCGCCGGCGTGGCTGTGGCGCAAGCATCCCGACTGTCGCATGGTCGGGCGCGATGGACGCTCCCTCGTCTTTGAAGCCGTCACCACCTTGCCGTCGGACGGCAAGCCGGGACCGTGTTTCGATCACGCCGGGGCGCTGGCCGATCAACGGCGCTTCATCACCCGCCTGGTGGAAACTCTGGGCCGCTTTGAAAATCTAGCCGTCTGGAACACCTGGCAGGAGATCGGCTATTGGGCGGATGGGCTGGTCGGCACCGATGTCTGCTTCTGTGCGCATACGCTGGCGCATTTTCGGCGCTGGCTGCGGGAACGCTATGGCGATCTCGATGCGCTCAACCGTGCCTGGAACATGCGGTATGGTGTCTGGGAAGACGTCGCCCCCAGTCGCGCCATCCGGAAAGAGCCGTTCGCGGTGGATATCGCCTGGCAATATTTCATGGACAACGTGCAGATTGGCGACGTGCTGCGCGCGCGCGCGGAGGCGATCCGCGCCGCCGATCCGCTCCATCGCCCGGTCTTCGCCCATAAAGGCGGTCCGCTGATCGGCGCCGGACAGGACTGGACCTACGCCCGCACGCAGGATTTCCTCGGCTCCTCCTGCTATCCGTCCTGGGGCTCCGGACATGCCTGGGACGATGGCAAACAGCAGCGGCCGCTGGCGCGCGAGACCGCGCTGCTGGCGGAAATGTGGGACAACGTCGCGCTGCGCTATGATTATATCCGCTCCTGCAATGCGCCCGGCAAGCCGGTGTGGGCGGCGGAATTTCAAGGCGGCCCGATCAGCACCGGCGTGCACAAAGGACGCGTCCCGATGCCGGAGGATATGCGGCGCTGGATGCTCACCGCCATCGCCTCCGGCGTCACCGCCATCTCCTTCTGGGTGACGCGCGCGGAGATCATGGCGTCCGAACTGAACGGCTTCAGCCTGCTGGACAGCGCCGGCGATACCACCCCGCGCTTTGAAGAAGTCGCGCGCATCGGGCAGGCGCTGCATGCCCACGCCGATCTCTTCGCCGCCCCCACCGCCGCGCCGGCGCAGGTCGGCATCCTGGTGAACGAGTGGAACTACCAGCTCTGCGGCTTGATGAACCAGGCCGGTGGGCATCTCATGTATAGCACGCGCGGCTGGCATCGCCTGCTGTGGGAGATGAATATCCCGGTCGATTTCGTCGAAGTGAGCCACCTCGACGCGCGCCAATATAACACGCTGATCCTGCCCTTCCCGCTCTCACTCTCCGAAGACATCGCTGCCGCGCTCACCCGCTTTGTGGAAAACGGCGGCACGCTCATCTGCGATGCCGCGCCGGGCCGCATCGACGAACACGCGATGTGCAATCGCGGCGAACTCTCGCCGGCGATGGCCGCGTTATGCGGCGTGCGCCAGCACAGCTTCACCATGGTACGCGAGCCGGATGCCACTCCCCGCTGGTCTCCCGCCGAACGCACCTGGGGGGAATTTCTGGAGCCGGCGCAATTAACCGGCACCGGTCTGCTGGCCGGTCAGCAATTGCGCGCCAACTTCTATCTGGAAACCTTCACCTGCCAGGACAGCGAGCCGGTGCTGCGCTATGGCGACGCCGTCGCCGGCACCCTGCGCCGCGCCGGAAAGGGCCAGGCCTGGTTGCTGGGCACCTACGCCGGCTACGGCGGCACCGCCTATCGCAACGACGACTCCCGCGCCTGCCTGCGCGCCATCCTGGCGGCAGGCGGCATCACGCCCAACTACACCGGCCACTTGCTCCTCCGCAAGCGCGTCTCGCCCACCAAAGAAGCCTGGCTCTTCACCAACCCAACCGGCGAAGCCATCACCGAAACCATCGACGTGACCGGCTGGACGCAGGTCAGCGACTTGCTGGGCGAACCAGTCTCGCGCGACGGCAATCAGGTAACGCTGACAGTTGCGGGCCTCGATGTGCGGGTGCTAATATTGTCGTAGGCGGCGGTTGTCCGAACCATGATGAGAAGGATTAAAGGATGGCCATGATGGATGGTCATGCACATCCTTCTATCCTTTTCATCAAGGTTCAGACAACAATCGACAGCCTGGAATTACGAAAAATTCCATAGCCCACAGCAACGCTGTGGGACCCCGGTCCGCGAAACAACTAAACGCGCTGTAGGAGCACAATTCCATATGGGAGAGCAGGAATTGTGCTCCTACAGCGCGTAAAATTATCTATCGCACACCCCAACCCACAGCGAAGCTGTGGGCTATGGAATTTGTGTATTGCGGATAAGTGGGCACAAAGGATCGGACAGGGATAAAGGTAACCTGGGAACCGGCAGTCCCCTGCCGGCAAACGACGAGTTACCATTTGCAATTATTATTCTCTGCGTCCTCCGCGTCCTCCGCGGTGAAAAATCAATTGTATAACCAATGACCTTGGAGGTTCATCATGTCACAACCAATCACGGTAGCCGTGTTGGGCGCCGGCGGGCGCGGGGCGGGGTTCGGGCAACTGCTCCAGGATGCGACCGGGCTGGCGCAGGTGGTCGCGGTGGCGGAGCCGCGCGCGAGTTACCGGACGGATTTCGCCACCCGCTTTGACGTGCCGGCGGCGCAAGTGTTTCCCGACTGGCAGACCTTCGTGGCGCAGCCGAAGCTGTGCGACGCGGTGGTGATCAGCACCATGGACCGCGACCACATCGGCCCGGCGGTGGCCTGTCTGGAGAAAGGTTACCATGTGCTGCTGGAGAAGCCGATGGCCACCACGCTGGGGGATTGTCAGGCCATCGCGACGGCGCAACAGGCAGCGGGCGCCATCGTCGCCGTCTGCCATTCGCTGCGCTATAACAAAGGGTTCCGCAAGCTTAAAGAACTCGTCGACAGCGGACGGATCGGACGGGTGATCACCGTCGAGCACCTCGAACAGGTGGCCTACTGGCATCAGGCGCACAGCTTCGTGCGCGGCAACTGGGGCAATGAAGGGCGCTCCACCTTCATGCTGCTGGCGAAAAGCTGCCATGATCTCGACTATCTCGCCTACCTGGTGGGCCGTCCCTGCCGGAAAGTGAGCTCGTTCGGCGCCTTGAGCTACTTCACCCGCGCGCACGCCCCCGCCGGCAGCACCGATCGCTGCACCGAGGGCTGCGCCGCCGAACCGACCTGCCCGTATTCGGCCCTCCGCGCCTACGTCCAGACCGACCACCTCGACTACTGGCCGGCCTGCGTCTGCAGCGACACGCATACCCGCGCCGCGCACCTGCAAGCGATCACCACCGGCCCCTACGGGCGCTGCGTCTTCCGCACCGATAACGACGTGGTCGATCACCAGGTGGTGCTGCTCGATTTCGAAGACGATATCACCGCCACCTTCACCATGACCGCCTTCACCCACGGCGGCGGGCGGAAAATCACCGTGCACGGCAGCGAGGGCGAGTTGATCTTCGATGAGAGCTCCATCACGCTGAAAAGCTTCACCGAGAACAACATCGAGCGCATCGAAATCGGCGCGGAAACCGGCGGCCACGGCGGCGGCGATGGCCGGGTCGTCAATCAATGGCTGCGCGCCATCCGCGAAAACAACCCCGCGCTGGTCCTCACCAACGCCCAGGAATCCCTCCGCACCCACACCATCGTCTTCGCCGCCGAACAGTCACGGCGCGAAGGACGGGTGGTGGAACTGGCGGAGGTGGTTGCAGGAAAAGGCTGACCGCCTAATGGTTGGAGCGGGAGACAGGTAATGTATTTGGGTGAGGCATTCCCGGTAGCGAATACTTAAGCTGTCTTCCCATTGTATTCCCGTCTTACGTGGCCACTGGCAGCGTAAACGTGAATGTACTCCCCTGGCCGACTTCGCTCTCGACCCAGATGCGCCCGCCGTGGGCTTCCACCATGCGCTTGGTAATGTATAACCCGAGGCCGATGCCTTCGGTATCATGGTCTCGGTTTACCCGATAGTAGCGTTCGAACAGGTGTGAGATATCCTCCGGCGCAATGCCGCGCCCGTGGTCCGTGACGGAGACCACCACGCTGGCATCTTCACGCTGCGCTCGTATGATCACCGGGGTGTCGGGCGCTGAATATTTCAGTGCATTGGTGAGAAGGTTGGTAATAATCCGTTCCAGACGCGCATAGTCGGCCGATACCGGTGGCAGATCATCCGGCAGCGCTAAGTGGAGACGATCCACCTCAATGGCCGTACGCATGCGTTCCAGGTAGTTGGGGAGATACGCCCGCAGATCAACCAGCTCGCATTGCAGTTGCAGTTCTCCAGTTTCTGCTCGCGCGGAATCGATCAGGTCCTGGATCATGCCATTCATCCGCTGGGCGGCACGCAGAATCGCGGCGATGCTGGGCAGCATCGTCTCCTGCAGATGCAGCGTTTCGACATCCTCCTGCAGCAGTTGTGCGTGCCCCTGTACCACGGTGAGCGGAAGGCGTAAGTCATGGGAGACCATGTGGATGAAGAGTTCACGTTGCTCTTGCAACTGATGCAACGGCGTAATGTCCGTATAGGTGGATACCGCGCCAAGCAGGCGCCCATCCGGGGCATAAATCGGGCCGGCGCTGGCGGATACCCAGAGTGGCGTTCCTGCTGTCTGCGGTATCATGAGTACCTTCCCGAGCACCGTCTGGCCGTTCAAGGCCAGCGCCGAGGGTATTTGATCAAGGGGAAGTGGCGTGCCATCCGGCAACAGCAGATGACGGGCGGCCCAGCGTTCCTGCACGGTCGCGCGGAGCTCTTCGGCGGTAAAATGCAGCATCCGGTCTGCCGCCGCATTGATGCGGATAATATCTCCCGTTGGGTTGTAAATGATCAGGCCATCGGCGACCGCGTTGAGGGTGGCATTCATCTCGGCGGCCAGCGTTTCAATTTGCTGGCGCGCGCGCACCTGCTTGGTGACTTCATATGCGATGATCATCAGGTCGGGAACACCGCCGGTGTCCGTCGGCAACGGAACGAGCGCCCAGTGCCAGTAGGTGACGCCGCGGGCAAACCCGGAAAATTCGTATTCCGGGTTCGCATACGGTACTCCGGTCGCCAATACTTGCTGGAAGATAGCTGCGAGTCCGCTCGTGGCGAAATTGGGGAGAAAGATTGACGCTGGGATGCCGATGAGACTGTTGCGATAGGGCTCATCGAGAAAGGGTAAATATGCGGCATTGACCCATTTGGCCTGCAAGGTATCCCCCTGCAGGATGATGATCCCCGCCGGGGCGTTGTCGATAACGGACTGAAAGAGACGGCGTTGGGTATCGCGCTCTTCCTCGGCTTGCTTACGCTCGGTGATCTCCTGCACGACCGCTAGCAAGCCAGTCACCTCTCCTGTCGCCGCGCGCTGCGGCACGAAATTTGCCACCCAATAGCGTGTTCGTTCGGGCGCTTTGGGCGTCGATCCATGGATTTCCACATCAAAGAATGACTCTCCCTGATCGAGCACGGCGCGATAGATCGGCAGCAGTTGCGCGAACAGTTCAGGCAAGATCTCATCGACGCGATGGCCGAGATGCGCTTCGACGGAGAGGCCGTTGATGTCGGCCAGCCGCTCATTGATCCGCATGAACCGCAGCTCGCGATCCAGCACGCACAATCCGACGGGCGTCACCTGGTAGATCGACTCTATCTCGGCATAGAGGGCGCGATAACGGGCTTCCGACTCCTGTAGCGCGCGATACGTGTCGCGCAGCAGCACCGGCGTCGGCCCGGTCGGTTCCAGCACCATATCCACGTCCGGTCCTAATTCGGCATGGAGTTCCACCACCGTCTTATGTAAAAGATGCAAGAGGGTATCGATGCGCGCTTGCCTGCTGTCACTCATGGCGCCTCCACGGTCATGCCCAGCACCCGCAACACCTGCTGCCGATCCGCGAGATTCCCCAACAGCGACATCGCCGGCTCCGGACCAATTTTCAATAAGGTCGGCGTGACCAACACCCCATCACGCACCGCGCGCGCGGCGTCTTCCAGGCCATCGATGATCTCAAGCTGATAACAGGTCGATGGGAGCAGGCGCAGCAGGTCGGTCAGATTCCCCATCGCTTGTAGCGAGATGGGACTGCTGTCGGCAATATACAGCTTCAGCATCAATGGCGAGTCGGCGCTATACGGACACGGCTGCCGGTGGGATGCCGGCTCCAGGGGATTATGCATGCGGTGATCCCCCTTCGTCGTCGGTGGCGGTCGGCGCAATGTCGCCACCGCGCAGTTCTTGCCGGGCGGCTCGCTGCCGATGAAGTTGCTGTTCGTGGGCGGTATACTCTTGTTGTGCGAGGGAAATTTCTTCCTGTTTGGCGTGCATTTCCTGCTGTAACGCATCAATATGCCTGGTGAGTGTCGCCAGGTCACCCGCCCGCGCGCGCTGTGCCCGCGCGAATTCCAGCCGCTGCCGTTCACGCTCAAACGCTTCTTCGGATATCCGCTCCTCGCGCAGTGTGCCCATCAACACTTCACCGCGTTCGCTGTAGACATCGGTCAGCGTGATCCCGGTGTCGCTCAGGATCAATTCGCGCACCTGATCGGAATGCTTGGTGCCGCGCGATTTGATGATCGTCAGCGCGCGGTTGCGCTCCCCACCCTGAATGGTATACGACAGGTGAATCCAGGTATCGAGAATGGTGGAAATCTGGATAGCGCCGGCTTCCGTGAGCGGATCGCTGCTTTCGGTGAGGCTGGTGCAGAGCAGGGTAATGCCTTGTGCTTTCGTCAGGCGCACCAGACGCTGCACGACCGTCAAGGCTGCCGCCAATCCGCCGGCTTTCACCAGGGCGGTAATCGGATCGATCACCATGCAGCGCGGGCGCCGGGTTTCGATGAGCGATTTCAGGTGCAGCAGATGCTCTTCAGCGCTGCGGGCTTCCGTGCGCAACGCCTGGATGGTTAAGAGCCCCTGCTCCTGGTACGGTGCTAGGCAGATATTGACCGAGGCAAGATTGCGCTGTATTTCGTCACCCACTTCATCAAAACTGATGAATAATGCCGTTTCTTCCCGCCGGCAGGCGGCAGCGAGAAACGCCCCCGCCAGCGTCGTCTTGCCCGTGCCCGGTCCCCCGGTGATCTGGACCGTCGACGCGCGAAAATACCCGTCGCCCAGCATGGTATCCAGCCGTGCAATGCCGGTAGAGACACGTTCGGTGAAGATCGGATACTGCAGTTCAGGCGCGGTGGCGCCCAGCGTGGTGACGACGATGCCGTGCCAGTCGATCACAAAAGGAAAGGCGGCTTCCGCGACACCGGTGCCGCGATACTTCACGATGCGGAGTTGGCGCAGGGAGATGCGGTCGGCGGATTGGCGCTGCAGGCTGATGACACAGTCCGCCATGTATTGCAGGAAGGAATACCGGCTATTCGCGCACGATTCCTCTCCCTCGACCCGCGCGGTAATAATCCCGGTCAGGCGTTGGGCTTTCAACCATGCGCGCACGCGGTAGAGTTCATGGCGTTCCGCCCGCGGATCATCCATCAGCGTGAGCAACACATCGATGGCGTCGAAGACAATACGGGTTGCGCCCATCGCCCTGGCCTGATCAGCCAGACGCGCCAGCAGCAGCGTCAACTCAAACTCCCCGGTGGCCACCACCTCGGGAGAGAGATGGGCATCGATAAAGACCAACTGTCCGCTCGCCACTAACGCCGGCAGCTCCCAGCCGAACGACGCGGCGTTTTCTAATATTTCGTCACTATACGGATTGTGTGATCTCATGCAGCCAGCCTCATCTCGCGGCTGAAGTCTCGACATTCTTCTGCTGGTGAGACCTGATCCAGCAAAGCGAAACAATCATGAATCCAGGGAAAGCCGCAT
>Ga0118677_10004781_pt1 | contig 24299 bp, 34 predicted proteins | sample AliMusrvi5mmetaG_FD_86154 | JGI IMG/M metagenome (GOLD analysis project Ga0118677, IMG submission 86154)
GTGATGGGGTCTTCTTGCCCCACCGCCTTTTCTCCGCACTCCTCCTACTCATCTCCATATTCACCGACCGCATAGTCTCTTCGTCGGCGGAGAAAGACAACTGCCGCAAGGCTCTCCTAAGTCTGTCATGAAATGCCAGGCTTCTGGGAAGACGACCAAATGCAACAATAACCCGATCGATGTCCCCAGGCGATAACGACTCGTGAAGGTCCCTAATCTTCATACCCTATATTTTCTCGCCCGCGTATTTATAAATCAAAGCCGCACTATTTAATCAAAAATAAAATATGAGAACAAATCAAATTATAAATTGCAGTGATTGCGGATGCCAAATTGTCACCAAGTCTTCCACCCATGCCAGATGCGGCCAGTGCTCAGAGTCTCGAGCGAAAAAACAGCGAAACAATGCCGCCAAAGCGAGATATGCGAGGATTAAAAGCGGTGGCCCACGATATTTAGTGGGCACAAATCAGCAATGCGAATGCGGCGAGAAATTCACAAAGACTTCTCCAACCACCAAGCGATGCCCAAAGTGCCAGACCGCAACACAATTAACTGCGCACACGCAAACAGAAGAGAAAAGGGCCGCGTGGCGTGCTGAGGACTCAGCCACGAAGTATGCCAGCCTAACCACAATCTGCCAGATATGCAATGTGACAGTGCGGCTTGGGAGATACCAAGATTGTAGGAAGTACTGCCGAAAATGCTCTGCTGTAGTTCGGAAATTGAGAAGCTCAATCGCCAGAATTGTGCGATATGAAGCAGTCGATCTCTCCCTCCAGCCACTAATTAATATGTATATGTGCCAAAAAGGCAAGTGTGCAATATCCGGCCTCGACATGCATCCCACTGGCCTGTGCGGCATTAGCATAGATAGGATAAGCTCAAACAGACCACACTCATTAGATAACATTCACTTAACATGCGCGTGGGCTAATTGGGGACGAAATAAATATAGCATCGACGAATTTAAGAAGGTGCTGGGAGAAGCGCTCAAAAAGAACCCCAATTGGTTACCACAATAATGGGGACGAGGGCGAGCGGCTATCTTGCAGCTCCCTCCGCCAGCGAGAAAGTAAAAGCTGAATTGGTTAAACTAGGTTATAAGTTTCTTCAGGTTCCCTGATCGACCGCATACCGCTGGATTTCCCAGTAGTTCTTGGTCCACTGCATAAATCTTTGCTTGATATCACTAGCGGCCACATCCGGCACGACCTCACGAATGGTCGCCACTGCGATGTCATCAATTTCCTTATCCTCAGCCAGATACGCGGAGAACATCTCATCGACAATCTGCGACTGAAACGCGAGCAAATCGGACTGCTCGATCATCGGGGTGACATCCGGGCCAAAATCCGCGACGACCTCGTTGATGGCATTGTCAACCCGATTCTCAAAGGACTCGGAGGTGCGCTGCCCAGTTTTCTCGGCCTTGGCTCTCTCTGGCCTGTTTTGCCAATAGGGGCCACGTATCCGATAGGATTTTCTATGTCGAGCGAGAGGGGCGCGTTGATGTTTCTTGAATCCGCTCTTCTGGGCGCAACGGGCTGCAACTGCGGCAACATATGGCCACTTGTCTTCAACCTTATCCCGCTTGCCTGCCCGGTATTTCTTCATTTCACGGGCATAGGCGTCACGTCCGCGCTGCCAGTATTCTTGCATCTTAGACATGGGGATTTCCCCATGTGGATTGATGCTCTTGGCCCAACTGAAAAAGGCTCTACTAGGCATAGCGTCTCCCTATTCTACAATATATTTGAGTAGATTAGGGGAGATCTGCTTTCCCCTCCATGGAATCACGCAGACTGGTCAGATTCGAGGAAAAGTCAGCCGAGCGGCACCGCAACGCACTAACCTTGGTCGAGTACCGGTCATAGGCTTCCTTGTCACCCGAGGCGGCATAGGCGACTGCCCCCAAGATATCAGAAGACTCCGAAAAGTCATTCAGGACCAGCAGTTTGGTCCCGGCCCGCTCAGCAACTGCGTCCCAGAACAGATTGCTGCCACCGTTCCGCATGCACTGCATACCGAAGACCTTAGCCTTGGCGCAGAGGTCTTGCAGTTCCTCACGCCAGTCGAGGTGCTCGGTGTTCTGCAGATAATCAGGCTCATGCGGGTTGGCATCACCGATCAGCACAAAAGCCCCATTCTTGCCAGACCAGGACATCTGTTTGGCACGCCGGAAGACCAATTCATAACACTCATCGGCATCGCCGCCGCTAGTGCCTGGGGCGTTCTCAATGAAGGCCAAAACCGCATCGTGGTCTGCGGTCAGGTCTAAAACCTTGGTATTATGCCGCCGTATATGATGGGCATGAAAAACGACAGCCTTATCGTCTCTGCGAAAGTCCTTGGCCCAGCCGCCATGAAGGATGGCCAAATAGTTGACGGCCTCGCCCCCTCCGTCAAGGCCTGGTTCCTAGTACAATGTGACATAATGAGTACGAGGTATGCCGGCCCAAATTCCGCACCATACACCGAGACCATCCTCTATGATGGCCAGATCTACCTAAACGTACGCGATGGGGTCTGCATGGGCGGGTTCTGCGTCCCCAGCAAGCTGAGCGCTAAGGTGCTCCGGAAGGCTGTGGCTGGTTATCTCAGTGTTCTGCAAAATGAGAACGCAGCGCCGCCAGCTCCTCCGGCGTAAGCTTGGACTTGGCGGCTTTGACCACTTTCTTGTGTGCCCGATACTTTTCCAGTTCCTCCCGGTACTTCTTCCGGTAGGGCTTCCAAACATTCTCAATAAAGTCCCGCATGGGCACAAACTTCGACCCGCTGCACAATGGGCAGAGGATCCGCCGTGACATGTCTTTCCATCTTTTGTCTGGTTCTCTCATTTCTCATCCTCAATCTTTTTGGCGACGTCTCTAATTCGTGTGGATATTTCTAGCCTATCTTGTGCCGAGACAGGGTACTCATGCCCCAGGTTGGCCATAATAAGGGCCACACCCAGGACGCGTTCTGGTTCGAGGCCATGAGCTATGTTAATCTCCCCCAATAATTTCTCCGATTGCTCACAGAGGTAATAAGCATGCTCGTCGTCAATCACGAAGAGCTCGCACCAACTGGTGCGGACTAGAAACATGGGCTTACAATTAGGTGATTCATAGTTCTCAGTTATTAGCCCATCTGAGTCCACCCCCACCAACACTCCAGACGAGAAGACGCGTTTACGCTGTGACCGCAAAGCGTCTCTGCGCTTCTTCATGTACTCTGCCACGGTAGGGACTACGTTGATGTCTTCTTCGCTCATATGCTTTGAATACAGAAACGGCGGAGTTAGCACACTCCGCCGTTCCGTTGTTATATCGTTTACAAGACGATTAACGTGCTATTTCGACCTGCCAGTGAATCCGTTTAATCCAAGGCCTCAGTCTGAATGCCACCTGCTTTTCCTCTTAGCTACCCCGACGGAAGGTTAAACGGTAAGCGTCGGGGACTGGATTCGAACCAGTGATCGGTGGTGGAGGGTGCCTTGGAACTCGACCTGGCAACCAGCACTATTGTCTGAGTCTGGAGCGATAATCTGAGTCTGAATGCTCTCAACGGGTATTAGCCGCCGCGTCTGCCAGTTCCGCCACCCCGCTATTAGACCCACCCGCAGTTTAGGCATGCAAACCGGAACTTCCGGGATCCAAGATCCACTATCTGCACAAAGGGTGGGTCTAATAGCGGGGGCAGGAATCGAACCTGCACGAGAGCGAAGTTGAGTCTGAATCTTCTGCTCAGCTTACGCTCAAAACTCTACTTGGGCGATCAGTCTCTAATTGCCCAAGATAAAGTCAAAAATCTCCTTTCCGACCGACACGTCAGAGACGGCGATCTGATTAGCAACTTGCTGTGCCGACTTGACCGCCTCCAAAAGCTTCGTCACCTTCTCCAGGAGCTTCTGCCTCTCAGAGGCGGGAACCGCACCAGACATGTGCGTCGTCGACCAATTGCCGACGAATACATCCTTGGTGATAGTTTTGACCTGCGCCGGGTGCTTGTCCGTGGCTTCCGACATCACCAGCGGGACTTCCGTCTTGACCGTCTTGTTCTGCGTCACCGGGTCGGTAACATAGAACCCGCGATTCGAGTCAAACTTCCAATCGAACGTCGGATCCAAGACCGGCATCTTGTCGATGAAAGTCTTGACGTCAGTAAGCTGCTTGTCCAAGAACAACAAGTGCGTCACCGGGACTTTCGCCAGGATCGTCTTCCCATCCACCACAACGTCCGCCTTCGCCTCGCAGTTGGCAGTGTCCTGAGTGGCCACCACATCGAGCAGCGAAGTCCAGACCTTGGCCGCTTCCTTCAGCCCATCCGTGGCGACTTGCTGCACCCGCTTATTCTCAGCGGGAAGCTTCTCGCCGTTCTCCAGGTCCGAGGGGGTGTAGGACCGCGACAGACCCGTGCACAGGGCTTCCTTGGTCACCCGGTGATGGATCTCCGTGATCCTGGCCTGGGTTTCGGACTTCCGACCATTGACGATGGCGATGATTTGGCACAACCTGGCCATGTTTTCTCCTTAAATTGAGACTATTGTTGGTTTCTTTCGCCGATACCTAGTGCGACCGACGGCTGCGGGCAGCAAATCCTACTTAACAGACTCATCCTGATCGTCGGCGTCAGCCTCGCCGCAGATTGTCTTCAAATACGCTTGAATCGCGTCCACCCCAAGATCATTGTCCATCGGCTTAAACTCGCCCACCGTAGTCAACCCATAAATATCAGCCAGCAAAAATGGCCTAGTAGAAGCCCCAGAAAATATCGACCCACAAAACATCTCCGCACCCAACACCGTCCGCGCCACCTCCCCATTATAAATAGCCAGCCGGCCATTGGGTGGCTGAATAATAAACCATGCACTGGGATTATTAGGATCGTCACAAGGGCGGATCATCCCATGGTCGTCAAGACTGACAATGCCCATAATAGATAAATTAGCCTTGACTTTAGGCATTAACGACTCAAATCCTTCTGCAAATCATAATCGATATCGTGGAGCAGCGACTGTGCAATCAATGCAGTCAAATACTCCTCACGATTAAACTCCCCATGAGTCTGACCCCACTTATCAATAGCCTGGCTAATTATAATCCGGTCCACCGCCGATAATTTCGTTTGGCAATCCGGATCAATCCAATAACGATTGCTATCTGTAGCGACAGTTGCCCCAGAGCCGTTCCAATAGATCAATGCCACGATTACAGCGGCTACCCCATGATTAGGTTTCGTAGCATCAACAGGAAACGCCAACTGTCCCCGATAATCCAGCGCCGCCACCCTCACCACATGGGCGCTGATGATGTTTTTGACACTCCCCAGATACGGCTTAGGCGTTCTCTTGAAGGCCGCCGGTTCACACCAAAAAGTGGCTTGCATGATGTCTTGAGCCTTTTCTATAGACCAGGTGCACTTGAGCTTCCTATGCTCACGAGTGCAACAGGTGGCTGACAAATTGACATTGATCTCGCAGCTCATATTAGCCCAGCGTATCTTATAGTGATGAACATCTTAGACATAATCCGTGGCCAACACAAACCACCGGAGGATGCCATCGAAACTGACTACTCACCGGCACTTCTAAAATACTTTCTTATCACCTGCGAATCGCATGAATATGGTGGCCCCACAGAGAAAATGTCCGCCAAGAGCCTCGCCTGCCTAACCAAAGCATTCTGCTCCTCAGACCAACTCCCAGGAGAAGAACAATCCGGATATGAACGGCACGACACCTTCGGCGTAGTCAGCACCCAAATCGGGAAACACAAGCATGTCACGGTACTCGACTGCGATAGTACCGACGCAGTTCTTGCCGCCGCCCACTGGTGCTATCCTCAACATAAAATGCCAGCCAGTCGAGAGCAGCCCAGGCCACTTCTGGCTGATTACCGACCAAGTAGGAACTATCGGCGACATCATCTCAGATATGCTCCAAATCCCAGGAGTCGACAAAGAATTCACACGCATGAACAACGAGCGGAAAAGCATCCACATCCGCGTCACACCCAGACTAAGTGGCGGCAAATCCAAAACCATCATCACACCCAAGTTCAAGGATGACTGCCAGCTGATCCATCCGCTCGCCGTCACCTGGTACAAAACCTTCAAAGCCCACTTCGAGTCCGACTCCTACAAGATGATGTATAAATCCATCCTACTCCGCCACCACATCAAACATGGGACCGTCAGTACAATCGCCTCTGACCCTTCTTTCGAGGTATAAAATGTTAACCGATAACGACATCGCCAAACACGAAACCATCCTTCGGAAAATCGCAGAAGCACGCTACGACCCCATCGCCCACATGACCCCCGACGTGGGCCTGGTAAAACATGAGCAAAGCTTCATCCGGACCTATAACCGAGTGCATCCCCTACACATTAAGAAAATCTGGTACCGCCCACCCTACCAGAATTGCCGTAGCCCAGGAGCAGGAGCCATCGATTGCCTCATCGCCGACTTCAGCGATGGCTTCAATCTCATCGACGTCACCCAAATTGGCGCGGTCAATCCTAAATGGAAAATGGCTGACTTCGATAAGCTCGACCATTACAAGTATGGGGGCATCATCGTGGAACCATCTACACTCTACTACGCCCTAGGCCTAATTGAAGACGCCAAGATCACCGACTTCTTATTTTATTATTCCGATAAGCTTCTAAAAGAGGCACGCTTCATCGAAGCTACTACTGTACGCCACTTACTCTGCGAGCGAATCGCCCAGCGCGTATGCGGTAAGATCAGCGTCCCCTCCATCCATTGGACTAAGAGCTGGTAACTGAATCACAGAATTTGCGCACCGCCGCCACCGCAATCTCCCTCGCACTCCCAGGAATGACACTCCGAGGCCCCCATTCGCCCACCGTTTCGGAAATATTATTCCACCAATACCTAAAACTAGGCTTGATGCGCGGGTCAGGATCACACACCATAAAAATTAAAATCGGCGACTCACGAGCACGATCCCCCAAATAAATGTCCGCCTTGACAATATCAATCAGGTGCTGCCCCTCCTTCAGCCTTTTATTGACCTCGTGTACCAGCCCCTTAGCTGTATGGTACGACAGATCGGCAATGTTAACCGCAAAGATTCTGCCATGAGCCTCAATCAGCATAACCAACCGTGCCGCCGCACCGCGCTCCTAGCAACTTCTGTTCACGAAGTCACGCACCGCTCTTTGGGCCACCGCCAACGCCGCTTGCGTTACCCGAAATTTACTACCCACATACAGCTGATTCCCATGATAGTTTGTCATCCAGAATTTCCCCCTTCCATTGTATGCCACATTAATCCGGCAATCGTATTGCGCTATCGACTGTGCCGATTGCCACCTAGCATTGATGTAAAATCGCAAAGATGTAGGGGTGGACATCGGCTGCACCCCCACCAGTTGCGCAGCCATCAAAGTCGGGTATACGCGGCGGATTGTGGGCATGACCAGCTTCTGCCACTTGACGAAAGAAGCCTGCATGAGCGAGGGGCCATAAGTCGGCTCCGGCCCCAAGACAGGCGGCATCCCCCACTGCACCTCCAATGTAAATATTATCCGATCATTCCCAGGATCAGCATAAGCCCCCGAATGTGGAACAATCAGTCCATTTTTCTCGACAGCCGCCAAGCCGCCACAGAAAACGCTGCGGAAAGAACGACACGCTGTGGGTTGCGATCTTGACATAGGTATATAATACATGACGTTCGACCCATACAACCAGTGGTTCATCGGCGGAAACATGAACAATCGCATCGCCTGCGGGTGGAAAGGCTTCTACCTAGAATGGTGCGACGGGAAAACCCTCTGCGTCTATGACGTCTTTGGGATTAAGTATAAAATGCCCCTCACCGACTTCAAACTAACCTGCATCGAAACCCGATCCATCATCTTCCCCTGGACTATCGACAAAGGCTACCTTAAAATCACCCACCCCAATGGCTCCCTGAGCATCTGCCCCTGGGAAATCTATGAAGCCAGAGCTGGCCTCAAATCCATCCGCCTCCCCCTCGACAACTTTGAATTTATGATTACTATGCCGCTCTAGATTCACCCAATAGCTCAATCAACTTATCCCGCAATAGTGCCGGAGAGAACAAATAGGGCCGCACCCCCAAGCATGTGAACTTCTCGTAGAGCGACAGCATTTTCGCCACCAACTCCGAACAAAACCACGCCCTGGCCGATGGCTTGGTGCACGGGAAAACAAACCGCAACACCCCATTAATATCGTAGGGGCACCCAATCTCCGGCCCCTTATCCACAAATTCTCCCTGCCCCAACAACCAATCCAAAACCTTCTGGTATGGAAAATCATCCGGAAGCGGATGAATTTCATATAGCGACTCGTCGTAGATAATGGGAGCCCCAGATGGCCCAATATTAGTAAATACCACCCCACCCTTAAGCACAGCCGTGGCTCGCATAATTACACCATCATCCCGCTGAAACCACAGATCAACATGCCCAAGATTACTCTTCGTGACCCACCCCACCACCACTTCAAGCCAATAGCCTTCTTTACGGTCAGCATACGGGAACGCAACGTACATCTTCATAGGGGCCTCCGATTGTATATTTAATCGGCGAGCCCATCTATTATCGCAGCCGTCCCGCGAACCGCTTCGTCCAAATTTATTATCGGGCCATACTGACTCCCCCAATGCCTCTTTCTATTCCTCAGATCAAATTTCTCCAACTCACTAGGCATCATCCACTGGATAGTATGTAAATAATCCTGCCCCGCCATCTCTACCCCCACCGCTAAGTATAAAATTGCCTTCGAACCTGGTTTAGTGCTACACCACAATTTAACCCCAACATCATAGATGTAGGTAACACCAAGTTCGTAGACGCGTGCCGGTGACTTCCACCGACCCAAGTCAAGCATTTTAGAACTTTTCATGGTAGAGACTCACCGCGTCCCGCACCAGTACCGGATTGGGGCAACACTCGCATTTGGCACTCTCACCAATAGCCATCCTGACAGAGAAATCATAACTCAAATTCAACCCGTGCATAGAATTTAGATCCTCAATCAGCCCCGTGGCAAGATTTCCTATGGGAAGCCACAACTCCCCATCAAATAAGAATCGAACCGCATTTGGAATATATGAATGAGGATCAAGCTCCAAAGCAAAGCACATCATGAAGATGGGTATATTGTGCGGATTGGTTATGTCCTCGGTGAATTCCCCCTCGGGCGTTCGGGCAATCATCTTTTCCACAAAAATGGCGTGCCTAGAATAAGGCTCCACAAATGGAAGAAAATCAATGCGCAGATCTGGTGCGGCGCGCTCGTCCATGCGACTCAAATACTCGGAGCGGTATTTGACCAACGAGGTGCCCGATGTATACACGCTACGCCGAACTCTCCGAAAAGAACTACATCTACGATGGCATCATCGCCATCTGCAACTCCGAAATGCATGAACACGAACCCTTCCACCTCCTCATGCCCAAAATCGAGAAAGCAATCAAAAACAAGGAAATCATCGTCGCCGACTCAGTATCATCCAACGCCACCGGCATCATCGGCTTCGTCTGGGGAACTATCGGCTCAAAAATCCCCCACGGCATCGATTATGGATATGAGAACAAATACTGCTGGATCAACTGGACCTACGTCAGCCCCCACCACCGCCACAGAGGAGTCGCCACCACCCTCTACCGCCGCCTCGAACGCGACTGCGCCAGAGCAGGAATACATACCATGTACATCGACTCGTTCCGCATAAACAAAGAATCAACTAAATTCCACCGCCACTTCGGATATAAAACCAAACTCACCATCTTCACTAAGAAAATATAACTCAATCCCACGTGCGATGCTTCTCCGCGATGTGCTCCTGTCCATCATACTCCTCAATCGTATATTCCACATCGTCTGGAATCTCCACAATCTTCAATTTCGCATGGTCCCCATTAGCCTTCTCCTTCAACGCCTTCACACACTCCACCAGTAACGGTTCAGACCGGCAACCCAGATTATTCGTCAGCACCAGCTTCTCGTCCGGAGAAAAGACTACCGGCGCAAAACCACCACGCTTCCCCGTCTTGCGGTACTTCCTCCACTTCCGCAACTTAGCCGTCAGCTCCCCAGACTCATTATAATAATCTTTCGCGAGAGTCGCGTTCGCCCTAAACCCATGCTTATACAACCATAGCAACGCCGCTGGCGACAAGCTAAACCCACCGAAACACTTATTAATCACAACCCTCATCACTGACTCCACTCGATCACAAAACGATGCTTCCCGCGATGCCCAAGGGGCAACGAACAAAACACATAACTATGCCCATCGGCCTCTGCCCCACACGCACACTGAAGCTTCACCACCTTCACCTTCGAGGCCTCCCAATCAGTACTCAAGCTAACCCCATGCTGCTTCGAACAATAACACTTCCGCGCATGCTTAGCCCCCGCCGCCATCGCCGCCTTGGGATCATCATAAACCGCCCGACTCCGAGCTCTACAATTCTCAGCATCAGGATGAAAGGCTCCCCCGGTCCCGGCGCTACACGCCCAATAATACTTCCTCTTACTGCCCTTAACCACAGTTCATCCTCCGCACAGTCCGCCGAAACCGCCATTTCGATAGCCACCTGCTCCACGGCAACGCCACAAATACCATCGAACCATCCTCGCACGGCCTCCCGCTCCACACACGCCACCACCCCTTCTTCCATCCAAAATTCCGCACCACCAACCGACAACCAGTACAAGTATGCAACTTAAAACCTAACATCCCAACTCCTCAACCATCCCATGCACAGTATCTACCCACTTCTTCCTCACCTCATACCAAGGCACCCGACTACCTAAACTCAAATGTAGACCACTAAATACCATAAGCTGCCGATGATAAATCTTACACCTATCCTGATCACTCCGCGTCAACCACCACTTGCCATCACTAAACACATACCAATGCCAATACTCATTCCGCACCGCCACCGCCGGCCTAATCCCAGAATCCGGAGCCTGCGGCACCTCCACCAACCACCCATTCTCATCCACCCCACACATCGTCGCCGTATACTCAGCGCGAAGCCCTATCGAATATTGGATTTAACCACTTATAAATAAATACCCGCAAAGCCACCCAACCACCCACCAACGCAGCAGAAAATAACCCACCCACCAACGCAGCAGAAAATAACAATATTTCAATATTTCTTAACAACGCGGTCTCTCCACCCACGTCCTGATCGCCTTCGCCAACTCCCCCGGATTGGGGCACAATATGGGCCGACCTCCACGGCCCCGCCCATAATCTAACAACGCCACCAACAACAACTCCAGCGACGCATTAACCCCCTGACCCTGTAAATCACACAACGCATCATAACAAAACTCCCCCACCGGACACCACACCCCCTCACCCACCAACGCCGCCCGATGCACCATACGAAACGACACATTATTAGGCCCACCCTCATGCACCACCAGAAAAACCGGAACACGCGTCCCAGGATTGCACCAATCCACCAACTCTAAATTACCATCCACCCCCAAACCCAGCTCCCGCACCACAACCACCGGACCCTCCGAGAACGGAGGACCCATCGGCCTGAAAACCGGCTTAGCAAAATCGCGCGGCTCATCCATAACAACTCTTGTCACACCGCCCCGCCGCCAGAAAAGCCCTCAAATACCAAGAAGGCCCGACCGAAGCCGAGCCTCCCAGGACCAAGTGGCCTTGACAATCTCCAAAATCACCCCTCAATCACACCCTTATCCTTACCCACCCCCTCCAACGGAGCCGCCATATCACTCACGCTCCCCGCCGGCTCCCCCCGATCCTGCACTTGCGTCAACGTCTTGCGCATCAACCCCCTCGTATCCGTATCATCCAACTTCGTCTCCATCCGCAGCAACTCCCGCATCAACACCGACAACGGTGTGGACCCCTCCAACCCAAAATCCTCCATCACCTTATGAATTTGATCCGAAGTGGGGTACGGAACCTCAGGGGCCACAGGAGCAGCGGGCTTCACCCACCGACTACTCATCTGTTGAACCTCTTCCGGAGCGGGCGGCCACCCCTCCCCAGTGTATGCATCCTCCAACAAATCCGCAATGCCCTGAATCTCTTCACGCGAAGCAGCCATAGCATAACTCCAAATAGGAACTACACTATATTTGCACACATACTTCAAACTCATTTGGTCGCAAACACCAAAATCGGTTCAAACGTCTTTTCCCGCCCCATAAAGCTCGCCGTCTTCATCTCAATACGATCAACAAGTCTGCGACCGCACTTAGCCGCCACCCCCAAACACATTTCCTCCTGTCTCTTCGGCAAATTTAAAGCCACCATTCCCCTAAACTTACTCAAAATATTCTCAACGATCGGCTTCGTCAACGTCTTAGAACTATCAATCCCAAAATAATGCTCAGTATCATCATAGGGTGGAGAAGTCAACAACAAATCGCCATCAGGAAAATCGCACACAGTAGCATCAGCAACACTAAACTGCGGTTCACTCAAAAACCGAGCACCAACAAATTTCCTAAGATTAACATGAGAATCAATCACATTCTGATTGAGATCGGACCCCAGATATTGATATTTAGCGTCAATAGTCCCAAGCAATCTCCCACCCCAACCCATACAAGGATCAACAATCACACCGCCAGATGGAAGATACTTATCATAAACGCCGCGAGCAACCCACGGTTTAAAGATGGAGACTGCCGCAAAGTCCTTATAAAACTTAATGATTGAGCTAATAAATCCATATATGGCGACTTCAGATTTAATCGCCCACGCCCTCTCAATGGCGTTTCTTAGAATTGATGTATTGCCGCATTCCCACGCCGCAGTAACTGGCAGATACCCTTTGTGGGTAGATCTCCAATAATGCTGGCTAAAATGCTTAATCAGGCTAACCGCGCTATCATTCTGGAAATTGGCATTAAATTGCGCACCACCTGGCGATTTATATCCATCCAACCCACCACGCAATATGTGGCTCGGATATTGAGGTGGCATAAACCCATAATTAAGAAGCCAATCGGCACAACTGCCTGGAGTATTCCAGATTAATTTCCAGTTGCAACAATAATATCGATCAGCATCCTGAATCACAATTTTATAATAATCACCAAACTTGCCGAGATCGGCGGAGTTTGCTGCTGCCACCAGCATATCGCGCACCACTACACGCCGATTCGGCCCTGGCTCATGAGCAATTGAGATACCATCTGGCTCAATATAATACTCATAATTACAGTATTTAACTTTAATGCCAGATTTAACCGACTTGCCAGTACTGGGAATAACAAAAGCCTTGACCGGAGCATCCACACTCCGCTGTGGACTCCTATGCAGTGCTTTTATTCCATACCTAGCCGCCACTGCACAGACAGTATTCGCCCGCACCCCAACCATGGAAGCTATCTTCCTAAATGAATATTTATTGGCTAACTCAGCAAACTGCTCGCGATCATTTAGTATGCTTGGCCTCTTAGCATCATCCATGGATCTGAATTTCATTTCTGGTTTATACTTAAGCAGTTGCCGCTTAATCCTGGCCACTGGCGCGCAATATGCCTTATGAAGAGCATCTAGACTGGCCCCGGCCACATAGGCACCATAAACCTTGGCGATCGGCAACAATTTTTCGATTGATTTGTGCCGCCCGGCTATGCCATGTTTTTTACAAATTACCGATACAACACCCGGCGCAGTCCCCAATTGTGCCGCAACGGATGACATCGATATGCCATCTACCTCAACCATCTGCCTAATCATATTTATATCATACTTGCCCATGATTCGCCTTTATATCATTAATCCATTTTATAACACTTAAATCATCAAACGTTGATCTAGCCCTATTAATGGCTTTCAAAACCAATCTAATATTAGTAACTAGGTATCCGATTTTATTATCAATTCGATCAATAGATAAGCTAAGACATGGGTGGGCATAGCATGCCATTTTAACCCCAGCGAGGGCGCATTCGCCATTCTGAGATCTATATAATTCCACTACCTTATCAGTATTAATATCATTTTCGGCGAACTTGGCCTGGGCGTTTCGGACACAAGTTGAGATATAATCCCTACTAAACTTCTCTGGTTTAAATAAACTTGGATCTTTAATACATTCTACAAAATATATCACATCCGCATTGGTGTGTCGATTCTTAGCTAGGTTAATGCCCCTACACACTAACTGGGTATTAAGTTTAGTGTGCCCAATAGAATTGTCAATGCGATCGATCGATAGAGACCAAAGTGAAAAATCGTGCGTGAGAGTTAGACCAGAAATCGCACACTTTTCATTGGTACTATATAACTTATTGATAAATCCCAGGTCTAAATCGCAGCCCCTACCCTTGGATTTATCCTCCAGAATCGCCTGCCAAGCATGCCTGGTAATCCATGATCTCCACGTTCTTGTGTAATATAAGTGATTGTGTTTGGACTGCTCAATAGACCTGCCAGCCCTACACTTCTTGACATATTCTCTGTTGCGATGCAACCTCTCATCGTTTGTCATAATACCTTTAATACATCGCGTCATTATAGTATTATGTGCATATATAAAAAAGAACCCCGGTTTCTTAGGCCGGGGTTCTTTACTAAACTATTACAGATTCGATACGGTGATGGTGGCATAGTAAAGTCCACCATCTTCTATCAACTTCTTACCATACCGCGTCATGATGCCCTTGCTCGGCGTATAGGAGTTTGGATCCAATACGGTCGGGGTCGAGAGGAGGGGGATGTACGGAGCATAGAAGTATCCAGCATCCAGGACCGAATTGCCCTTATAACCCAAGAGGATCTTGCAGTTGGGGAACAGCGGGTCCTTGAAGAGCTGGAGTTTGCCCTGGATGGTGCCGGCGTTCATGATGCCGATATCCATGCCTTCGTCGACCATGGCGTCGGAGCCACGGAAGTCGTTGAGCTGCTCGAACTTGGAGCTGATGTCCGCGGAGGTGACCATCCAGTTGGCGGGGCCACGGAGGGTGGTCCGGTGGATGATGTTGGCAACTTCGAGGACTTTGTAGAGCAGAGCGATGTTGCGGTCGGTGAAGTTGACGGAGGCTCCGGCGGCGGTGGCGAAGTTGTGGGAGGCCCGAATTGCCGCACTGATAATCAGGTCGTTGATGATTTCACGGTCGATTTCGGCGACCATTTCATCAGCCATCAAATCGGTGAGGGTGGATTCGGCGTCGATGTTGTGTACGGCCTTGAGGTCTTGGGCGGCTTCCAGCGACCAGGCGGTCTTGAGCTTGCGGGTAACGGCGGCGACGGAGTCGCTGTCGATGCTCAGGGTGAGTTCGGGCTGGAAGGGGTTGGCTTCGAGGTCGTATTCGTAGTTGACGCGGGCGAATGCGCCGACTGGGAAGGTTCCAGCATCGAATTTGACTTTGAGTTCGCCGGTGGTGTTGCTGAAGCTGGAGTAGGAGGTATCAACGGTGATACCGGAGGTGACATCGCAGCCTTCGCCGAGGACTACGACATCGACTGCGCCGTCGGAGTCGAAGGTGACTTGGACGCAGGGGACCATGTTTTCGCAGGTGGCGCTCTTCTGGGCGAGGTCGTAGACGTTGAGGACTACGGTGCCGGCGAGTACTGGGCGGTGTTGGAGGATGTGATCGACTTTGTTGGCGGCGAAGGTGGTGACGTCTTCGTCACGGACTTGCTGCGAGGAGTAGTAGGGGTCGAGTGCCCAGCCGTTTTGCTTGGCGAAGGTTTGGCTGGTGTTTTGACGCATGATCTGGGTTCCGGCGACCGTCTGGCCCTTGGTGAGGGCGTAGCGGTAGCGGATGTAGAAGATCAGGCTGGCGGGCTGGCTCATTGGCTGGACGCCGACGAGGTTGTCGGAGATCAGGCGAGCGTAGCTCTTGCGGATGAGGGGGAGGGCGAACCGGGTGAAGTCGGCGACGTTGCCGGTGGTGGTGACGTCTTCGAACAGCACGGTGCGGTTTTTGGGGTCCCAGGCCTTGTGCTGGTTTTCAAGCAGGGTGGCCATGAGGCCGAGTTTGCCCTTCTTGATTTCGCGGCACTTCTGGAGGACTGGGCTCCAGCGGGCGACGTCCTGGTTTTTCTTGGATTCGGCCAGGACTGCGGCTTTGTGGGAGTCGCGGGTTTCAGTGATTGTGGTTTTGACGTGTTCTGCCATGGGTATTTCTCCTTATCCTGGCAAATCCCATTTCTTAATTATAGGTTTGCCTGGAAGTTGTCTTTTTTCAGTTACTCTTCGAGCGATGCGGCGATGGCATCGGGGCTGAAGCTGTCGGCGATGACTGGGGCTTCCTTCTTGGGTTCCACTTTGGTGGCAACTTGGGAGTGGTCGCTCAGTCTGGTCGTCGCGGGTTCAGCTGACGGTTTGCGCCCTTCGGTGAGGGATTTGGCAGGTTCCTCTTTCTTGGCTTCGGGTTTGCCTTCGGTTTTCCCTTCGGCGACTGGTTTGGCTGGTTCCACCTTGGTTTCGTTGATGGGTTTGCCGGCTTTGACCAGGGCTTCTTGGAGTTCCTTGGCTAGGACCTTGTTCCGTTCGAGAGTTTTCCCGGCGATGCTGTGGGCGCGGATGGCCTTTTCGGCGAGCATCTTGGAGTTTTCCTGCTCAGCGTGGAGTTGCTCGGTGAGTTGCTGTACTTGCCCTTGGGCGGCCTTGACTTCCGCAGTATCGCCTTTGCCATTCACTTCCACTCCCTCGAGCAGAGCTGCGATGGATTGGAGTTTGGCTTCGGCAGCGGCGTCCTTTATGGCCACTTGCTTGGCAATCTGTTGCTCGATCTTCTCGGAACGGGTTTCGAAGAAAATCTGCACTTTGCGGGCAAGGTCACGCTTGTAACTTTCGACCTCTTCGAGGCAGAGGGCTTTCGCCTTTTCCAGGCGTTTCTGGTATTCTTCTTTGATTTCGGTGGCGGATTTGTTCTTCCACTCTTCGAGGGTCTTGACGATGGTAGTCGCGAGTTCTTTGGATCCACCGAGTTGTTCGAGTAGGGCTTTGATCTTTTCCATGAGCTTCTCCTCTGTGTCCTTTTAAACTACAGACTCTTGGCCCTACTTACTCAGGTTGTGGGCGAACGTCTTTGGTGGCCAGGCCGGACTTGGTGAATCCAGCAACGGAGGTGGTTTTCAGGCCGCCGCTGTTGCCTTTGGGCATGAGAGCTGGGCCTTTGCCCTTGGTGCCGCAGCACACGCTCTTGCCGCCCAGGTTGGCCATCTTGTGTTCGCCACCGGCGAAATGTCCACCGCTGGTGACACCACCGGAGGTGCCGGCCATGGGGCGGACATTGGCTTTGGCGAGGCTCTTGCCGCCGCCGCCGCCGCCGATTGCTTTCATGCCGATTCCCGCCCCGCCGCTCTTGGTTCCCGAGAATCCAGTGAGAGTTTTGCCGGCCATGTTTTGCTCCTCTGTAGATAACGGATGCTAGATGTCATCCTGTTTCCTAAAATTTACATTTGCTCGGAGGATGCATGAGTAAAATAATGGCCATTGTAGAATCCATGATTGCCCATAAAGCCCATGTCGTAAAATGGCACCGCAACCTCCAGAATTGCATCCTCTTAACTCAGTGCCGAGTCTGCGGCAAGGATTCCAAAGTCTCTATTGACGCTATCTACCGTCAATACCAGAGGGGCAGCAAACTTTATAAGTGTAAGTCCTGCTCGAGCTCAATGGGATGGAGTGCATTATCACGCAAGGCCGCCGGCTCCCGCGCACGAAAGAACTGGAAAGATCCTAATTATGCTGGGAAAATCGTGGGGAAGGCAATGGCCAGGAGCATTAAGAAGAAAGCTCGCAGTGGGTTGGATTTATTATAGCTCAAAGATAAGGTATGAAGCTCAAGACTTTATTCGAGGAAGTTCAGCCAGACATCCAGGCTTTTGCAGATTTGTTCGGGCTAACGGTCACGCCAGCGGGGCGTGATACCTATTCCGATGCTCCTGCTTTTTATTTGAGTGAAGGGCCGCTGGCACGCGCTGGTGAGGGGTTCGCAACTCCTACTTATTATGTATTTCTTCCTGCTGCGTCCAGGAATTTATTCATCCAGGGTGCTTTTAATGGGACGCAGGATGCACAGGGCTTTCCGACGCGGTGGCCTTTGACGCGGTTTGCCGAGGCGGGGATGTTGTCGGGTGGGGATACCATTAAGCTCTAAATAAGCCGATGCCCCCGAGCTGTGAGAACGGGGGCATGGCGAGAGAGAGGGGGACAAGTGGGCTGTGTTATAGTCCGAGTTTCTGGCGTAATTCCCGCATCAGGGCTGCTCTGGTGTTCATCTGGGAGAGGTTGGCTCGCGTGATGATGCCACGGCGTGGTTTGCCTTGGCGGCTTTCCATTACGGAGAGGGTGGCTTCCAGTACGGATGGTTCACCAACTACGTCCCAGGTGACGAAGCGGTAGCCGGGCTGGACGATGTAGCGTTCGTTCTCGGAGCCTTCGTTGACTACTTCCATGTCGCCGACGCCGCGCGAGGAGATGCCGAGCTTGACCCCAGCGCGGAGGAGTGCGGCGAGGTTTTTACCTTGGTCGGTGCCTTCGATGACTTCGGCTTCGCCGTAGACGTATTTGCCTTCGGTCCAGACTTTGGTGATGAGGTGGCTGACTCTTTCGAGGTGGATTTTGGCATCGGGCGGGTGGTCGAATTCGCCCATGACGACGCGGCGGGTGAGGTCGGGTTGGAGGGCTCCTACGGCTTCGCGGATGATTGGTCCGGTGTAGAGGCGGTGATTTTGGTTTTCTTCGTCCATCTTTTGGAAGATGCCGGTGATGCGGAGGATTTGTTTGGCTGCCGCTCCGGCGGCTTCGGAGAGAACGGACTTGACTTCTTTGACGTCGAAGGCGTAGGTTTCCTGGAGGAATTTCTTGCCGACGGGGATGATGCCGGTTTGGGCGATGAGGCCGCGATTGAATTCTTGCACGATCCCGGATTGTCTGGTGATCATAGTCTCTCCATGTTTTGCCAATTTATTTTTGCCGGGATGGGATTATATATACGGCGAGGGCGTGCTGTTACACACGCCCTCGGTCTTCATCGGGTCATTTGGTCTCGACTGGCTTTGGCTCTTCTTTCTTTGGCTCTTCTGGCTTCTGTGCTGCTACTGGCTCTTTTGGCTCTTCTTTCGCTGCTGGCTCTTCTTTCTTTCCTGACTTCTTTGCTGCCATTTCTGCTTGCTTCGCTTTCCACCAATCACTGCCTTCTTGCACACCTTCCGGCTTGCCAGCTTCATCAACCGTAGCTTCACGGCCTTGCGGCTCAGCAGGTTGTTCCGCTGGCTTACCAGTCAGATTGCTTTCCGTAACGCGGAGCGACTCGATATTGGAATCGAGCCATTCCACAAATTCATCGATCGACGCTTCCTTATCCGAGGCTTCGCTCAGGAACAAAGCACCGCCGACCATCTCAGCAGGAACGGGGACCTCAATAGCCCCATTTTCGCTGAGGAGCACAAGGGGAGCCTGGCTATTATCCAGAACGAACTTGACGCCCTTGTACTCACCAAGGACGGCCTTCTCTTCGCGTTCCAGCCACTTGAGTTTCCCCTCATCAAGCTTATTGATGGAGGAACGCTTGAAGCCTTGCCGGCCTAGGCGACCCCGGAAGCGTTGCCACTTATACTGGCCCTCAGAAATAACCGTGCCGGTATCCTGAACGCTCTCGGGTGCACCCTGGGCTTGCTGGTACTGAGCGAGCAGTTGGCCACTGAGATCGGTCACCATCTGCTGCTGGGCCTTAGGATCGGTCACGCCCTGGAGTTGTTGAGCCATACGCTGATTCTTGCGGATGTAGGCTTCAGCAGCCGCCTGTGCCGCCAAGGGGTCCTTAGCAGCATTGGGGTTGGTGGCGATTTCCTTCTTGAATTCTTCAACATCTTGGGTGCCGACAGCATCCTCGACGAGCGTGTGGTAGTCCCTATTCAGGTCGGATTCTACCATGCCCTTCGGGAGGCGATAGGGGTCATCCGGGTTTTCTTCATCCACGACTTCCGGCTCAACCTTGTTTTCAGCGACAGGCTCGGCTTCCGGCTGGATGATTTCGGCCTTGACGCCTTCAAACTTGGCGAACTCTTTCAGGAGATCTGATTCGAGGGACTCAGAGATGGCCGGACCGGCTGGCTCTTTGGACGCTAGGAGATTGCCTCCACCGCCAGCGCCCGCACCGCCCTTAGGTGCGCCACCGCCCAATCCGCCTTCTTCCTTCTTCTCGCCGCCTTCGCCGCCACCACCGCCCAGATCGCCAAGGTCGCCAAGGCTATCTAGGTCGAATCCACCCTCTCCTTCACCGCCCTCGCTCTGGCTGCTTCCTTCGCCTTCGTCACCGCCGAGCGGGCTGCTTCCTCGCGCTGGTTGGACTGGTACATGGGCACGGCGACCGCAAAGACTACGACCATCGCCGGTACGGACCGTTCCTCGGAGTGAGCGACGAAGGCACCGCCGCCCTCGGCATTCGCGACGCCGCACACGCTTCGCCGAAATGCCGGGCCCTTTCCGCACGCCCGCGACTCACGCCCGACATTGTCGGAGTCGCCATTGATGCCGAGCGCCTCGGCGGAATTGGAGAAGTCGCCGTCGGCCCCGAGGAATACGCTGACGTCTGGAGCGCCAGCGTAGACCGGCTTCTCATCACGACAAACATCGGCACGCGGATGAACGTGCGGGTCTATCGCCGCGAACCGCGAGTGGTGCTGCGGAACGACAGCCCAGCCGCGATTCGCATCGCGAAATCCGCCATCGCGAGTGCCTTTAAACTTTTTACCGATACTCCAGATGGGCAACCACGCCCGCTCACGGTCTTCCTCGATATCCCGGGCAACGCAAAGATCAGCCGGCCCAAGCGCAAGCCTTCCTGCTGATCTGTGGGATCCTGACACAGCAATTTCAGCGCCCGCTGCATCAGGAGCGTCTCGCGGCGGCCAAACTGGCTATACAACATCAAATACAAAACGCCATCCGGCTTCAGCTTGCTCTTCAGTTGTGCCAGGGCGCGGACCGGGTCGGCTGTGTGGTGCACCACCCCGCTGCAAAAAATCGCATCAAACTCGCCCGGTAGGCTGGACAGATCGAGCAGATTCAACTCATGAAAGGTAACCGGTTCTTCGCCCATCGCGGCAATGCGTTGCCGGGCAATTTCCAGGGATTTTGCGCTGAAATCGCAGGCATGCACCTCTGCCCCCGGCGCTTGATGGCGAATTTGGACAATCCCATGGCCGGTGCCGCAGCCCGCATCCAAAATCCGCCGTCCCGCCGGCGGCCGGTAGCTGCGAAACGCGTGATAATACGCTTCCGTAAAGCTGTAAAGCCAGATGTGTTCCCGGGGCGGGCCGGTCACGATCGGGAAAAAACTCACCGGCGGAAACGGCGCGCGGGTATACTGCGCGCGGACGCGGTGGCTGATGTCGCTGGTTCCGCCAGAGGATTGTCCCGTTTCCATGGCCACGCATACTAAGCTGGAACGATGCCGTTGGCCACACGAAATCTTCCTCACCCGTCCCTCCCGCAGTCGCGGGAGAAGAATCTTCTTTTTCTGCTCTAGCAGCCTGTCGGGCTTAGAGTGATGAGTTTTTCTGCGGCAGAGGATTCGGACTGGCGAATGACGGTTGCGATTGTGTTTTTTGCGTTTTTTCCTTCGCCGCTGCCACGGCGACACCTTCGGCCTGGCGTTTTCTCAGCCGGCAACCACGGTCAGGCGATGTAACCGGCGCAGGTTGTACGCCAGACACACCAGCGTCCATTCCAAGTCTGCTCCGGCCAAGCCCCGCAACGAGAATCGCCGAAAGCCCATCGCTTCTTTGATGATCCCAAACACCGGTTCCACTGTTTGTTGCCGTAACCGATACAACGCCCGCCCAGCCTTCGTGCGTAACCGGTGGCGCATCTGCTCCACCGGACCAGCGTCCATCGGCGGGGGCGGCGGTTCCGGTTGTTGTTCCAAATCTTTCACGCTGCGATGATGCCCGGTTTTCTCCACCGCCACGTACACCGTCGGGCCGCCATTGGCTTCGACAACCGCCACGGCCGGCGCGCTGTAGAATCCGTTGTCGGCCAGTACGGCCGTGACCTGCTCCTGCACCGGCGACGGCACGGCCTGCACGGTGGGCACTAACTGTTCTTTGTCGTTGGGCGCGTCGGTGACGACGGCGGCAACAATTAACCGGCTGTCGGTTTCCACTGCCGCTTGCGCGTTGTAGGCTTGTTCAAAATGTTCGCCGGTGCCGGCCTTCATGATGCGACTTTCCGGATCGGTGAAGTTGTATTGGTCTGTTGGCGCCGGCGTGGCCACCGGCGGTTGTGGCTCGCGGCCGCGCACTTTCTCGCCACGGTCCCGACGCGCGGCGCGTTCGATTTGTTTCGCTTCGTAGACCGGTTGTTCCTGCGCGGCACGTTGGCGGGCGCGCTCCTCGATGACAACGCGCGCCGTTTGCAGCTTCGCGATGCGGTCGTGGCGACGGACGATCTCGGCGGGAATCGTCAGGCCGTCCTGTAACGGGACGCTGTCGGCTTGCTCCGCTTTGGCCAGCAATTGCTCGACTTCCTGACGCAACAATTCGATCTGTTCGCCGGCGCGCTGGTAGCTCACCGCGCTGTGTTTGCTGGCGCTGGCGAGGACTTTGGTGCCGTCGGCGGCGAGCGTGAGTTGGCCAAACTTCAGTAGCTTCAACTCCTGCGCCGTTTCCAAGATGCGCACGAAACTTTCTTTCAACACGGGCGCGTTCTGGCGGCGGAATTCGCAAATCGTGTCGTGGTCGGGATGCGTGTCGCCGGCGAGGAAGCGGACGGCGACATCGGTGTACGTGGCGCGTTCGATGGCGCGCGAACTGAACGTGCCGGTGGCGTAACAATAGATGACCAGCCCCAGCATCATGCGCGGTGGGAATTGTTCGTTACCCGTGCCGCGTTCGTTGACTCGCAGGGTGGTCAACGCCAGATGCTCGACGGCGTCGAGGAGATAATGGGCGAGGTGGTCTGCGGGCACCCACAGCCGCAAATCCGGTGGCAAGAGCATGGGTGTGTCGCGGTCAATATTGACGAATCGTGCAGCCATGCGAGTGATTTTATCCGAAGTCGGAAGCGGCCGGAAGAAAAATCGCACTCCCCACGAAGAAATCTCCCCCGCGCTAAGTCCGACAGGCTGCTAGGCGTCCCGCCTGTCGATTCAAAGGACTGACAGGCGGGACGCCTGTCCAACTAATGCGGTCAACGGCACGGCGGGGTCAGAGACCCGCGCCGAACAAGCACGTCTTGAATCGACCCGTCTGTCGAAGGGGTCAACTCCACCCACCTAACAAAAAGGCTGGAGACCGGTTTGATCCGCATTTCGCAGAAGATTGACTGTTTGTGTTTGAACTGGGAAACTGGGACATTCGATGCAATTTCTCTCCCCATGGATGTTAATCGGATTGGCGGCCTTGGCCTTGCCGATCATCATCCATCTCTTGCAACGCCAGCGCGTCGTACAAATCCCGTTCAGCACATTGCGCTTTCTCAAGCTGGTGCAGTCGAAAACCGCGCGCCGGTCCCGCGTCGAAAACCTGCTCCTCTTGCTGCTGCGCTGTCTGGTTTTTGCGCTGCTCGTCCTCGCCGCAGCCCGACCGGTCGTCTCGCCGAAGGCGGCGAATTGGTGGGGCGGCAACGTGCCCCGCACCATTGTGCTGGTGCTCGATAACTCCCTCAGCATGAACTACCGGGCCGGTGACCACACCCGATTTGACGACGCCAAAAAACAAACCCTGGCCATCCTCGACGATTTGCGGCCCGGTGATGATGTCGCCGTAATCCTTGCCAACGACCGGGCCCAACTGCTCATTGCCGAGCCGACCGTCGATCACGCGCTCGCCCGGCAAGCCGTGCAGGGGGTCCAACCGACGCAGTTCCGCACCGATTTCGGGCCTGCCTTGCGCGCCGCGCGAAAAATCGCCGCCCGCTCCCAAAAACGGATCCGCCATGTCTACCTGCTCACCGACAGCCAGGAACTCGGCTGGCGGTTCGAGCCGGGCACGGTGTTCGACGACACGTGGCGGCAGTGCGGGGCGCAACTGACCGTGGTGCGGCCCGACGGACTGGAGGCGATCAACGCCGCGGTGACGGGGGTAAAATTCCGGTCGTCATTCGTCACAGCCGGCGCGGTCGTCCGGGGTTCGGCAACGGTGGAGAACTTTTCCACGGTGGCCCTGCACGATCTATTGGAAATCCGCCTCGGCGAACAGCGCGTCACCCAACGCGCGGCCGACGTTGCGCCGGGTTCGACGGCGGAAGTGTCGTTTGAATTCCCATTGCCCGTCGTCACCGGCGATTCGATCCACGGCACGGTCAGCATTCAGGATGACCACTTGATCGAGGAC
>Ga0118677_10004782_pt1 | contig 24291 bp, 19 predicted proteins | sample AliMusrvi5mmetaG_FD_86154 | JGI IMG/M metagenome (GOLD analysis project Ga0118677, IMG submission 86154)
GTCCAAAGCCTTGCATCGCGCCGAGTGAGCCCATGCCGCGATAATCCTTGAACCGCCGGCCTTCATACAAAACGACGTCGCCGGGCGATTCATCCAACCCTGCCATCAGGCTGCCCAGCATCACGGTCGATGCGCCAGCGGCCAGCGCTTTTACGATGTCGCCGCTGTAGCGAATGCCGCCGTCGGCGATGAGCGGGATGTCGTGCTTCGTTGCAATTTCGACACAGTTTTGAATGGCCGTGATCTGCGGCATGCCCGCGCCGGAAACGATGCGCGTTGTGCAGATGCTGCCCGCGCCGACGCCGACCTTCACGGCATCGGCCCCAGCGTTGATGAGCGCCAGCGTGCCTTCCGCCGTCACCACGTTTCCTGCGACGATGCAGATGTTGCCGCCCAGGTTCTTGATGCGCGTGATCGCTTCCAGCACACCTTTCGAATGGCCGTGCGCAGTGTCAATCACCATCACATCCACTCCAGCGCTGATCAGCGCCTGCGCCCGCGCCACTGCGTCACTGCCGACGCCCACTGCGGCGCCACATAGCAGCCGGCCGCGCGCATCCAATGCTGCGTAGGGATAATCGCGTTTCTTCTGGATGTCCTTAACTGTGATCAGTCCTTTCAGGCGCCCCTGCGCATCCACCAACGGCAACTTCTCGATGCGATGCTTGCCCAGGATAGCCTTGGCTTCTTCCAGCGTCGTGCCCACGTGCGCGGTAACCAGTTTCTCGCTGGTCATGAATCGCGCCACCGGCTGGTCGCGATCCTGCGGCTCGACAAAACGCACGTCGCGGTTGGTCAGGATGCCCACGAGGACGCCGTCGCGCGTGATTGGCACGCCGCTGATGCGATAGTGGTTCATCAGAACTTCGGCGTCGGCGAGCGTCGCTTCGGGTGGGAGCGTGATCGGGTCGACGATCATGCCGCTCTCGCTGCGCTTCACCTTGTCCACTTCTTCGACCTGCTGATCGACCGTCATATTGCGGTGGATTACGCCCAGTCCACCTTCGCGCGCCAACGCGATAGCCATGCGCCCTTCGGTGACGGTGTCCATTGCGGCGCTCAGGATCGGCACGTTCAAGGTGATGTCGCGCGTCAGCCGCGCCTGCACACTCACCTGTGCCGGCACCACTTCGGTGTACCCCGGTGTGAGCAGCACATCGTCAAAGGTCAATGCTTCGGTAATTTCCATAAATCTCCTGGTTGTAACGATCTCAAATGACTAAAGGCCGGGATGCTGTGGTCGGGGTTCATGCGATGGATGCTCTGAGTGATATGATTTCTGCCAAAGGTTTCATTGTGTGAGTTTAGGTTTTCGTCGACCACAACTTTACTCGATAAGCCCTGTTTTATGTTCCCCGGTTTGGTGAAGGTATTGTACAGTTGGAAAATCAGCACACTGGCGCACGAACAATTTGAAACCGCGAACGATCCGTTAGTCGCCGAATCTACCGTGTGGGGACCGCCGCTGGGCTGGCACGATAACGGAATTCACGGCGGCAAAATTGGCGACCTGTGCAACCAGAATTTCGGCGCGATGGATGTGGATGGCAGCAATGTCACGCTCAACGGTCACCGCTACAAGGCACAAGGCATGTGGAGCAACGCCACCAACAGTTGCGCGGTGGGGCATGCTGCTGCGTATGTGCCAATCGCGCGGCGGTGACCCTGCGGCGCGTCTCATTTATACTAGCGCCCGGAGACTTGGAATCAGCCATGAAAATAATGACGATGCGCGAGCGCATGCTCGCAGTGATCCAGGGGCGCGAACACGATCGCGTCCCCTTTGCGCAATATGAGATCATGTTCCCGCCGCAGGATGCCTTCAACCTGCTGGGCCACGGTAACATCGGCATCATCCGCTTCTGCTCGATCTTCCGTTCGAAGCACCCGCACTGCCGTTTCGAGCACGAGTTCTTCATGGATGGCGGAACCAAGTGCCAACGCACCACACTGCACACCCCGAAAGGCGCTATTCATGAAGTGCGTTTGTTCGAGCCAGTATATGACAGTTCGACCGTGCGCAAGCACTACATCGACACGCCGCGCGACTACGAGGTGTTCTGGAGCTACCTCGAAGACGCCGTCATCACCGACAACTATGATCGCTACCTACAGGACTGCGTCGAACTGGGCGACGACGGCTTCCCCAAGGCGGAAGTGGAACGCACGCCCTACCAGCAGCTCTGGGTCGAGTGGGTCGGGCTGGAAGCGTTGTCGATGCACCTGGGTGATTACGCCGACCACGTGGCGCACACAGTTGAACTGCTGGAGCAACGCGCGCGCGCGATCAACGAGATCGCTTATCGCTCGCCTGCGCCGTTTATCGTCATCGTAGACAACATCACGGCGCCTGCCATCGGCGTAGCGCGCTTCCGCCGCTACTGCGTGCCGCAATACAACGAGTTGGGCGGCATGCTGGCTGAACGCAACGCCCCGCTGCTTATCCACATGGACGGGTTGTTAAAGCCGCTGTGGCAGGATATCGCGCGATCCAAAGTGGGCGGCCTCGACTCCTTCACGCCCACACCCGACGGCGACACGACTGTCGCGGAGGCCGTGAACCTGTGGCCTGACATGCGGCTGTGGCTCAACTTCCCGTCATCGGTGCACATCGAGACCCCGGAACGGATTCGGGTGGTCGCGGACGACATCCTCGCGGCTGCCGGTCACACCGGGCGGCTGCAGATCCAGATATCCGAGAACGTCCCACCCGACGTGTGGCGCATCAGCTACCCGATCATTGCCGACGCCATCGCCGCGTTTGGGAAACCGTGAACCAGGAAAAGCCCACGCTCTGCCCCGGTCACCCTTTAACGACCTGCGAGACCGGTAAACTGAATGCCCTGCACAAAGTAACGTTGGGCAACGAAGAAGAGAGCAATGATAGGAGCAATGGACATCATCGAAGCTGCCATCACCAAATGCCAGAAGTTGCCGTAGCGCCCCTGGATCCACAACAAGCCGACCGGCAGCGTATACATTTCATTCTTCGAGATGTAGATCAGCGGGCCGATAAAGTCGTTATAGTGCGCGAGGAATGCAAAGATCGCGACCGAAGCAATAGCCGGCCCACACAATGGGATGATTACCTGCCACATGACCCTGAAATGCGACGCGCCATCAATCCTGGCGGCCTCGTCCAACTCAATCGGCAAGGTCATCATATACTGGCGGATCAAAAAGATGTAAAAAGCCCCGCCGAACCATGAGGGCACCCACAATGGAAAGAACGTGCCGACCCAACCGATGCGTGAAAACATGACAAAGACGGGCACGAGGGTGACGATGCCTGGAAGCATGAGTGTGGCCATCAAAACAGCGAAGACTATATTGCGTCCTGGCCAGCGGATGCGTGAAAGAGCAAAGGCAACGGTTACCGAACTTAGCACGGCCCCGACTGTGCCCATGATGGTCACATAAAAGGAGTTGAAGATGAAGTTCCCAAACGGCACGAGTCTGAATACTTCAAGATAGTTGCTGAATTGCGGATCACTGGGTATCCATTGGATGGGCTGCACGAAAACCTCAGCCCGATATTTCAATGAAGTGCTTAGCACCCATGCCAGCGGCATCAGGAAGGTGATCCCCAGAAGGATCATGAGGATGTGCACAAGTCCGCGCCCGACCGCGCGCCGGACACGTCGCGGCGTCAACACGTTTTTGCCAGCCTGCCTGCCATATTGAGAGGAGGGTGAATCGGCTTGTGCCAAGTTCATAGATGATTCCTCATAGTTTGATAGGATCGGAGAACCCGTTTACCGCTCGTAGAAAACCCAGTTGGTAGCCAGACGGAATTGGATGACAGTAAAAAAGAGGACTATAACAAATATCACCCATGACAACAGTGCCGCATAACCCATGCGGAATAACTCAAATCCGTTCTGATAAATGTACAACGCCATAAAGCGCGTCTGGTCCTGCGGCCCGCCTCTCGTCATGACGTATGACTGGGTAAACACCTGGAATGTGCCGATAATGCCAACCACGAGGTTGAAGAAGATGATCGGCGAAACCATGGGCACAACGATGCTCCAAAAGCGTTGCCAGGTATTTGCGCCGTCAATCTCCGCTGCCTCAATTAACTCCTTGGGGACGCCCTGAAGTCCCGCCAGAAAAATAATCATCTGCGGACCGACGAACCACAGGCTCATCAGGATGAAGGCCGGGATGACCGCTACTGGATCGAACAGCCATTTCACGGGCGTGACGCCAAACACGCGCAGGATAGCATTGAGGACGCCTGCGTCTGGGTTCAGGATCTGCACCCACACGACAGCGCTGGCGACAGCGGGGGTGATGGCCGGCAAGTAGTAGATCGTCCGGTAGATACCCTGGGCGCGAATGGGCCGGTTTAACATGAGCGCCAGGCAGAATGCGGTGAGGAGTTGCAGCGGCACGCCAACGAAGGTGAAATAAGCGGTGACTTTTAGCGATTGGCTCACCAACGGGTCGCTGAACATGCGCTCAAAGTTACCAAACCCGGCAAACTTTGGCGCCGTGATCAAATTCCAGTCCTGTGAAACAAGGAATATGGAGTACAACATGGGGCCGATCCAGAAGATCAGGACACCCAGAATGAAGGGGCTGGCAAAGAGCAGGCCGTAGAAGAGATCCTGGCGTCGAGCCGCGGACATCCCACGCGCGCGCCGAACTGGACTGGCTGCGATCGAAGCCACTATCCTGCCTCCTTAAACCATGAATACAAGTTCAAATACCGAAGCTTGGTAAGGACTTATGACCAGTCACTTAGTGTCAGACCTGCTGGGACAAAGAACAAGCTTTGCTGCCCTGTTCTTTGTCCCAGCCGACATTTATCAACTGCCGAAGCGTCTACTTGCGACTCTTCCAGTAGTCGTCCAGTAGCGCCTGGATGCCGTCATTGGCTTCCGCCACAGCATCTTTAGCGGTCTTTTGCAGACCCAGCAACTGATCCCACAACTTATTAATCGGGCCACCGCCATAGGCATTCAACTCGGTTCCCTGACCCATAATCAATGGCGTCGCGCCTTCGCGCATGCCATTGGAGAAGGCAGCGATGTTCTTGAAGTTGAACTTCTTGCTGACAATCGGCCCCCATATCTTATCGATATTGTCCGGATGACCGGTCATGCGCCCGCCGTTCGCGATAACGGTCTGACCTTCATCACTCAGCATGTAGGTAATCAACTGCGTCGCGCCGGTCACGTTCTTAGAATCCGTTGCAATGCAGTGCCCGTGGACATGCCCGAAGGTCGTGTTCTTTCCAGTACTTCCAACAGGCGGCTCTTCCACGTCGAAGTTAATGCCGCCCTTGTCCTTCATGGTTGCCAGATCGCCCCACAACTGGGGGATATACCACGGCCCTTCAAATACCATTGCGCAGCGTCCAGTATCCACGCCCACGCCGCCGCCGGCAATCACATCAGGGCTGGGCGACCAGTTGTTCTTGATCGCATCGTAAATCAGGAACTGGAGCGTGTCGACAACGTCCGGGCTGTTCCACATGGCTTTCTTTGGCTCAATGATCTGGTCCCATTCAAGGTACCCATTGCGGCGTAAGAAGGCATCGACGCGTCCATACGAGCCATTCCAACCGCCAGCTTGCGCCCATCCATAGTACTTGACGCCCTTCTCCTCGAAGGACAACTTCTGGACAGCTTGCTGGAAATCTACCCACGTCCAGCCTTTCTTAGGATACGGCACCGATTTCTTGTCGAACAAGTCCTTGTTGTAGAAAATGGACAACGAACCCACATCGGTAGGGGTCATGTAAGTCTTGCCATGCCACTTGGTGAGGTTCTCGTAGTTGGCGCCCGCGTAAAACTTAGACCCGATGCCGGCACTGGCGATAATGTCGTCCAACGGCATAATCACCTTGTTTTCGGCATAAGCTGGCATGATCCAGCCCTGGAAATACAGCACGTCAGCCGGATTACCCGCTGCAAAGTTGGCCTGCATCTTCGCATAATAATCGCCGGGGTATTGCTCCATCGTCACCTGCATGTCCTTCTGTTTGGCCATAAAGTTGAGGAGCATCTGGGAATAAACGGAGGCGTCCTGCACATCGGCCCAGACGCCTAATCTGAGCGCCTGCGGACCGGCCGGCTTGGGCGCCACAGTTGGCGCTGGCGCCGCGGTGGCGGCTTCTGCTGCCTTTTGGACCGGCGGTGATGTAGGCTGTGGGGTTGCGGCGCCTCCGCAGGCGGCTAATAAAGCGCCTCCCGCCACAAGGGCAGCACTTTTCATAAAAGTGCGCCGGCTGACTCGGTTGGTCACGTTAGACATCCTATCCTCCTATTTGCGAAACGATCGAAACACTTGGAATACTGAATGCGACAAGACAAGGAACTAAAGCAAAAATGAGTATATTCGATCTGAGATTTAGGCGCACTGTTTTCACGCCAAATAGGTGACATTCAGGCGACATGCGCTCTGTTATACTTTCCGCCAATGGCCACGGAGCTTGAGCAAGCGAAGGAGCAATTTACCCATGAGCTGCAGCGCGCTCTATCCGCGCTCTACGACCCGCTTGTTCTAGGCAACAGCATTCTGGCGGTCCTGCTGGGGATCGATAAACAAAGCGACCCGGTTACTGCGTTACGTCGCGTACTGATCAGTGCAATTGAGACGCTTAAGCCGGGCGAACCAGCGCCGCCTGGTTCGCGGGGGTGGCGCGTCTACCAGGTGTTGCGCCGCCGCTATACAGATCAATTGACCCAACACGAAGTAGCCTTGGATCTGGGTCTGAGCATCCGGCAATTGCAGCGCGAGGAGAAAATCGCGCATGATGTGCTGGCTGAACGCTTATGGGCTGTGCATCATGTGGGCGACAAAACTAACCTGCTCTCCGCACTGCCTCAACCGGCTGCCGGCAGGCAGTCACATGACTCGACCGGGCCATCTACCGCACAGGAACTGGAGTCGTTAAGCAGATCAACCGCGGTGCAGGTTATCCAACTTGGCGAAGTGATCCAGGAAGTACTCGATACCTTTCAACCCCTTTTGGCCGCGTTTCACACCTCTGCAACCTATATTGAAGGCCAAGGCTTGCCGCCGGTATCGGTAAAAGTGCCAATGTTACGGCAGGCGCTTTTTAATATCACGAGCGTTGCCACACAATATGCCACAAACGGGCAGCTTTGTGTGCGCAGTTACTACGACGTTTCGCGCGTCTACATCAACCTGCAGGCGATTTCTTCTCCTGACTTACCGCTGCAAAAATACAGCGATTACCGCGAAACACTTGAGATGGCGCGCCAACTCCTGGAGTTCTGCGCGTGCACATTACACGCCACGTCCCCTGGTGAAACCCCAGTCGCACAGTCTCCGTCTATCTCACCTCCGGCATTTGAGGCCACAGTAGAGTTTCAGGTCGCCGAGCTGTTCACTGTGCTGGTGGTCGACGATAACACCGACGCGCGGCAGTTGCTGCAACGGTACCTGCACGGCACGCCATACCAATTCATGGGCGCTGAAGATGCGCAGCAGGCGCTGGCGCTGATCCAGCACATCAATCCTCACGCAATCGTCCTCGACGTGATGATGCCCAAACAAGATGGGTGGGCATTGTTGGGACAGCTTCGCAATCTCCCCAGGCTACAGAACGTGCCCATTATTGTGAGCACGATTGTGCCGCAGAAAGATCTAGCCTATGCGCTAGGCGCTGCAGAATTCATCCGAAAACCGATCAAGCGCTCGGTGCTTCTCGCAGCATTGGCGCGGCATCTTGGGGCGCAGATAGGATCTGTGTCACTGCACTGATACAAGCTAGCAGTTGGCGAGTCGAAAATCCCCCTTCCTGCATGATCGCCAGCGTGTTGCTCATGATCGGCTGGCCGATGGGGTCGCGCGCCGAAATGATGATGACGGGGATGCTGGATAACGCTGGAGACTCCCTGAGTGTGGAAAGCATTTCAAAACCATCCAGGTTAGGCATCACAAGGTCAAGCAATATCACATCCGGCTGTATTTCCGTCATGATACTCAAAGCCTCTACACCGTCCCTGGCCAACAGAACACGATAACTGCGTTTGGAAGACGCCAATATGCGGCCAAATAGCTGTAGCACATCTGACTCGTCGTCAACCACCAGCACTGTGCCCTGGGTTATCCCCAACCGATCCAGCGCAGCCAGTAGCGCGTCATGACCGATAGGCTTGATCAAGATATCAGACACACCCATGCCCGCGCTGGAGTCGTGGATGTCAGGCATCAGGCAGACGATCGCGGGGACGCCGTTGGGCAGCGGCGCTGAGGATTTAAGCAATTCAAGTCCCTTCTCAATAGTTGAGCTGTTGACGATCAGCCCCAAAACAGGCGTGTGTTGCATTTCATCCATCGCCTGTCCAATAGATGGGATAGCCACGACCTCAATCGTTTCCATATAGCGCGTGAGCAAGCGCCGCATCACTTCGCCGGACTCCAGAACAAGCAGCCGCGGACGGGTGACCGGCGTGGGCGCCGCTGTGGAGTATGTGCGCTGTAAAAAGTCCCAGTCAGGGCTCAGCCAGCGCGAAGAGTCACCGCTCAATGGCGCGGGTGGAATGACCGGCAGGCGAAAAGTGATAGTCGTTCCTACCCCCGGCTCGCTCGCGACCGAGATTGTTCCACCATGCAACTCGATAAAACGCTTACTGATGCTGAGCCCCAATCCTGTTCCGCCATACGACCGTCGCATCGTCGTTTCCAGTTGCTGGAACGGCTGGAACAGTTTGCCCATGTCTTTGGAGGCGATACCGGCGCCCGTGTCGGCGACGGACACGACTACGACATCGCCGTCAGTCTCCACACACACTCGAACACCGCCGCAATCCGTGAAACGCCCAGCGTTACTGAGCAGATTCAAGAGCACTTCGCGGATGCGCGTTGGATCGCAGAACACCACAGGCAGTTCTGGGGGTGTTTCCACTTTCATGTACAGGCCTTTCGACTCATACAGCGGGCGGACGGCCAATGTCGCGGAGTCGATGATCTCGGCAAACTGCACATGCTCCTTCGTCAACGCCATTTGGTCTGCTTCGATCTGACTCAGGTCAAGCACATCGTCGATCAGTTTTGTCAAGTGCTCCGCATTGCGGTGAATGACAGCCAGGTCGGATAATAACGCGGGTTGTATCTTGCCTCCGTACATCTCCGGGGTCTGCAACACCATTTCGCTGAACCCAATGATCATATTCAGCGGTGTGCGCAGTTCGTGACTGACATTAGCCACGAACTTCTCCTTGGCCGTGCGGGCAGATTCTGCCGTAAGGCGCATAGCCTGCGCAATTGCGTTCAGGCGAGTCAATTGCAGGTTGGCCTGAGCCAGATCCTTCACCAGGCGCTCGTATCCTTCGCGGTGTTGTTGCGTATCGTCCGCGAGCCGGCGCGATTGCCAGTAGTATTCCTCGACCCACTGCCCGACGCGCCGAATCGGAGAATAGACCGCAATCATTACCGCATAGATTGCCCAGATAGCAATGAGGGCGATGCTGCTCACTGTAGGCGATACAGTTATCCCGTACGCATTAGGCAACACCAGTACTACCGCAGTCTGGAGAACCGCCAGAACAAAGGTAAGTCTGATACCCACTACGGCAGCGCAGAGTGCCACCGTGATTGGCGTCAGGATCAAAGACATTTCAATTCCGAACCAGAAGCTCATCATATGTGCGCTGGCAGCCAGTAACAGGATGACGGAGAAACGGGTTAATCGCTGCCAGAGCCGTTCCAGCCATGCAATGACAGGCGCCAGCACGAACAGTAGACAGCCTGACACAAGGATAATGATGCGATGTGCATACTCCTGCGGCAGATTGGCCAGGTAGATGATGATGATCCCGCTCAGGGCAAGCGTCGCGACCAGAAATGCCGTAGAGATGCGAAAGTCGGACTCGAAATCGATTGCTGTGGGCTGACCAACGTTTGTGCGGCTGCTCATAGGCGCTTTGCCTTTCCTTTGCGGTCATCACCGTTTCCCGCATCATGTGCCTGGATTCGCACACTGCTCTATTATAGATACAACCATAGATACAACCATAGATACAACTACAGGCACAACTGACGCTGCCCCTAATGGGAAAACAGCAAGTCCCGCCGTCGTGGGCGGGACTTGCTGTTTTCGTATCGCGTCGGGATGTTTACTGCTTACCGCGCTGGGTGGTACTGGTCGCACGATTCACCAACGGCTTTGTCGTCCTTGACGAAGCCGATGTTGTTGCTCAGCGAGACCCAGATGCCGTCATCGCCGCGCTTCACTTCGGTCATGAGGTTTGGTGTGGTGGCGCGGTAGCCCTTCGGCGCAACTGGAATGACGTAGTACACGCCAGGCTTGACGGTCACGCCGTAAGTGTTGTCGTCGCCGACATAACCGCACACGTACCAGTCACCGCCGCCGGTGACCTTATACCACATACCGCCCAGGCTAGGTTCACCGGCGTCCCATTTGCCGTTGGCGTTCTTGTCTTCAAACGCCATCCCACGGACGCTGCCGATTGTCACGCACGAGGTCGCGTAGGTCAGTGTCGCAGTTGTTGCCGCCGGCGCTGGCGCGCGATTGAGATCAAGCCCGTTGAATATCTCCATGCTGATGACAGTGCAGTCTGGGAACATCGCAGCTCCATTGAAGTTACTGGTGTACGACCAATGACATTCAACCTGGCTGCACTCTTTCTCAAAGTGAAGGTTGCTTGTGGTTTGCATGATCACTTGCCCGTTCTGGGTGAGTGTCACGTATTCTAATGGGTTGAAATACGGGTCAGTGGTGAATTCGATATGGATGTAATCAGCGCCGAATGTCCACTGCTGATCCTTGATAAAATGCGAGATGAAGTTAGCGTTAGCAGGCCTTGGCGCTGCAAGCGCGAACGTTGCCAGAGCTACGACTGCTGCCATAAGAGCGGAAAGTGTTTTTCGTTGCATTGCTGACTCCTTGTATCTTTTTCGCACAAATTACCTTTGTGCAGATCGTCCGGTTCCACAATCAGGGTCAACCTGAGATGACAGAAGAAGACACACCCCATTACTTACGCGCATTACGACTCAGTCGACCTTTTGAGAACCGATAAGAAAATTATAGTCCTGTCGCGCCAGAGCGCAAGTTAGTGACTTTCAAATCAGACGGTGATGCCCGCGCCATCCATTCTAAGACTTTGTTTACCCCCGGCTGTTATAATCCATCTTCGTATACGTCCGATAATCATTATGGTCTCTGGGCGGGTTAACCGCCTGCCTCTAGTTAGTCTTGTCTTGAATTTCACATGTTAAAGAACCTGTTTACCAAAATGGTCGGCAGCGACAGTGACAAGGCGCTTGCCCGCCTGTCCTCCATGATCGAGCGGTGCAATGCGCTCGAACCGGAGATGATGAAGCTGACCGACGCCGAATTGCGCTCGAAAACCGATGACTTTCGCCAACGCCTGGCTGAAGGCGAAACGCTGGATCAGTTGATGCCCGAGGCGTTCGCCGCCGTGCGCGAGGCCTCTCGCCGCACCACCGGCATGCGCCATTTCGATGTCCAACTGGTCGGCGGCGCCCTGTTACATCAGGGCAAGATCGCCGAAATGCGCACCGGTGAGGGCAAGACACTGGTCGCAACCGCTCCCCTGTATCTGAATGCGCTAGCCGGTCAGGGCGCACACCTAGTCACCCAAAACGACTACCTGGCCAAGCGCGACGGTCAGTGGATGGGTCAGGTGTACCACGCGCTCGGGATGACCGTCGGCATCATTCAGTCGGCGGGCGAAGGCCGCCCCGACGATTCGTCGTACATCTACGACCCCACCTATCCAGCAAAGGACGACCGCCTGATCAGCTTGCGCCCGGTAAAACGCGCGCAGTCGTACCAGTGCGACATCACCTACGGCACGAACAACGAATACGGCTTCGACTACCTGCGCGATAACATGAACCAGGATTTGCTGGACTGCGTGCAGCGCGTGGATGAGGAAGGTCAACCGTTGCTTGCCTTCGCGGTGATCGACGAAGTGGATAACCTGCTGATCGACGAAGCGCGCACCCCTTTAATCATCAGCGGCGCTGCCGACGAGCCGTCGCCAATGTACAAGCGCTTTGCCGAGATCGTGCGCCGGCTGGAACCGAGCAAGAAGAACGATCCAAAGGAGCCGGACGGAGACTACATCATCGACATTAAGTCGAAGAACGTGACGCTGACCGAGGAAGGCATCATCAAGGTCGAGAAGATTCTGGGCATCGAAAACCTTTTCGGGCCGGAGAGCGCCGAGATGACTCCGTATCTCGACAACGCCTTGCGCGCCTGGTCGGTTTACGAGCGCGACCGCGACTATGTGATCAGCGATAAGCGCGAGATCATCATTGTCGACGAATTTACCGGTCGCCTGATGTATGGCCGCAGGTTCAGCGAAGGGTTGCATCAGGCCATCGAGGCTAAGGAAGGGGTGAAGGTGCAACGCGAATCGTTCACCTATGCGACGATTACCTTCCAGAACTTCTTCCGCATGTATGACACACTGTCGGGCATGACCGGCACGGCGTTGACCGAATCTGAGGAGTTCTTCAAGATATATAACCTTGAAGTTGTGCCGCTGCCGACGCACATCGAATACCAGGCCTCGCAGAAGAAACTGGTCGAGCAGAAGGACAAGTTCTTCGACGGCACGCCGATTAACGTGTACATTGACCCGAAGACGCAACGCAAGTACTTCCGTCGTCTCGATTATCCGGATCTGGTGTACAAGACGCGCGAATCGAAATTCAAAGCGGTGGTGGAAGAGATCGCTAAGGTGCACCAGCTCGGCCGCCCGATTCTGGTGGGCACGATCGCGATTGAGACGAGTGAAATGCTCAGCCGCATGTTGGATCGCAAAGGCATCAAGCATCAGGTGTTGAATGCCAAGCAGCATGAGCGCGAGGCCTACGTGATCGCGCAGGCCGGCCAGCCCGGCCTGGTGACGATTGCAACGAACATGGCAGGCCGAGGCGTCGATATTCTGCTCGGTGGCAACCCCGAGGGTCTGGCGCGCGAGACCTTTCGCAAGGTCGGGCGCGACCTGACCGAGGTGCCGCGCGAGGAGTGGCAGGCGGCATTGGCAAAAGCCGAAGCCGAAATGGCCGAGGCGCGCAAACAAGTGCTGGCGGTGGGCGGCCTGCATGTCATTGGCACTGAACGCCATGAGGCGCGCCGCATCGACAACCAGTTGCGCGGCCGTTGCGCCCGCCAGGGCGACCCCGGCTCCACGCGCTTCTATGTGTCGCTCGAAGACGAGTTGATGCAGCGCTTCGGCGGCGAGCGCGTCAAGGAAATGATGACGCGCCTGAAGCTGGAAGACGACGTCCCGCTGGAATACGGCATCCTGAGCAAGAGCATCGAGCAGGCACAGGAGAAGGTCGAAGGCTACAACTTCGATCTGCGCAAACACGTCATCCAGTACGACGACGTGATCAACAAGCAGCGCGAAGTGATCTACGCCCAACGGCGCACGATCCTGGAAAAGGATGACCTGCGCGACGTCGTGATGGAGATGGTCAACAAAGAGATCAAGGACATCGTCGACGAGCACACCGAGGGTGACACGACCGAGACATGGGACACTCTCGGGCTGGCTAATGAGGTGCGCGTGATCGTGCCGCTGCCGAAGGACTACGACTTCAAGCACTGGACGAAAGGCGTGCGCGATGAGATTACCAAGGAACTGCATGAGATGGCCGAGAAGCGCTACGGCTCCGGGCTTTCCGACTTCGCAGCCGTGGTGCGCACCCAGTTGATGATGAGCGGCGTGACGTTTAGTTCGATGCGCGACAGTCGCGATGCGCTGCTGCGCGCCATCTACACCAACGCGAAACGCAACCTCGGCGAGACGCTCACGCCAGAGATCGAGGCAACGCCCCTCAACAACATCCCGGCCGATTACCGCGATGCGGTGAACCAGTCGTTTGTCGACGGCGTGCGGTTGTTCCGCGACCGCTCAATCCTGATCCAGAGCGTCGACCAGTTATGGGTGCGCCACCTGACCGATCTCGATGAATTGCGCGAGGGCATCGGCTTGCGCGCCTACGCCCAACGCGACCCGCTGGTGGCTTATCGCACCGAGGCCAGCAATACCTATAACGATCTGCTCGACTCGATCCGCGAGAACGTGTCACAGCGCATCTTCAACGTGCAATTCAGCACTGGATCGCAACCTGCGCCACGCCGCCAGCAACCTGCGCAACAGGCGCCGCTGCTGCAACGCGCGCCAGCGCGCGGGTTGCCCCTCAGGGTATCGGGCGGCGGCGAGGCTGCCAAACCCGCGCCAATGAAGGTTGCAGCCAAGGACAAGGTCGGGCGCAACGACGTGTGCCCCTTCTGCAACAGCGGCAAGAAAGTGAAGCATTGCACCTGCGAAGGCGCCCGCCAATTCAGAGGCGAAATTTAGCAGAAGAGATTGAGATTAGAGATTGGAGATTGGAGATTGGAGATTGGAGATTGGAGATTGGAGATTAAACCGGAGGTCGAGGCTTTAGCCGGGTCTATATGAGTCACGACATCAGTGTTGAACTGCTCAGCGACGGGGTGAGTTATTGGGACGGCGGCGGCGCGTTTGGCCTTGTGCCGCGCGTCAAATGGATGAGGCTGCTGCCGCCCGACGACCTCAACCGCGTCCCGCAGGATCTGCGCTGTGTGCTGATCCGCGATCATGGCCGCAACATCCTGGTGGATGGCGGCGTGGGCGACAAACCCAACGAGGTTCGGGCTGCACAGTACGAGGTGCACCGCCCAAACGGCACGCTGATCGATGATCTGGCCCGCCACGGGCTGGGGCGCGCCGATATCGAAATGGTGATCTTCACCCATCTGCATGGCGATCATTCCGGTTGGGCGACAGAATGCGTCGAGCCCGGCGTATCTGGCGCATACCAGCCCACGTTCCCGCGCGCGCGCTATTACGTGCAACGCCAGGAGTACGAAGACGCGACGCATTCCAACGAGCGCACCCGTAACACCTATTTTGCGGAGAACTTCACCCCGCTGCTGAGGCAGGGTTTACTCACGTTGCTGGACGGTCCCGCCGACATTACGCCCGATGTGCGCGTCGTTCCGACTCCTGGTCACACCGCCGGTCACCAGAGCGTCATCGTTGCCACCCCGGAGGCGCCGACGCTGATCCTGGGCGACCTTGCAACGTATATGATCCAGTTTGCCCGCTTGCCGTGGGTGACGGCCTACGACGTGCTGCCGATGCAAACGATAGAGTCTAAGCGATACTGGCAGCAGTGGTCGTTGGAGCATGAGGCGGTTCTCATCTCACCCCACGACACACTCATCCCGACCGGAAAACTGGTAAAGGATAAGAAAGGATTCTTGCAGGTCATTCCGACCCCATGACAACACATTCTGTCTATCGCCGCGCGCATATGGCGGTGTTATTGCTCCTGGTTTGTGTTTTGCTAGTTGCCTGCGGTCAGACCCCGCAGGGGCAGCAAGGGCAACCGGGACAGAGGGGCCAGGTTGTCGTCGCGTGGCACACCCTCAGCGGCGCCCAGGAACAGGTGTTGCTCGATCTTGTCGATGAATTTAACCGCGCCAACCCCGACGGCATCACGGTTGTGCCTGAACATCGCGCGGTCGATGCGTTGCACGCTGACGTGCTCGCCGGGATCGAGCGCAAATCGCTGCCCGCGCTGGTGCTGGCATCGCCAATGCAAGCAGCGATTTACCAGCAACGCGGCGCACTGGCGGCGTTGAACGACTACATCGCCGATCCTGCGGAGTCGGTTGGGTGGAACGCAGCCGACCGCGCCGACCTTTATCCATTCATCCTCAAGGCTGGGCGCATTCCCAACGGCCAGATTGTCGGCATTCCGTTTGGCGGAATCGTGCGCGTGATGCTGTTCAACCGCGACTGGCTGAAAACGCTGAACCTTGACGATGCGCCCACCGACTGGGAACACTTCGGCGCGTCTTGTAACGCAGCCACCGACCATACCAAGGGCACGCTGTGTTTCGGAATTCAACCGACCAACATCACCTTTGAGCAGTTTCTCGCCGCATATGGCGGGCAAGTCGCCACTGATGACATGAGCGTGCTGCAGGTATCCACACCCGCGGCGATCGCGTCGATGAATACCCTGGCAAGTTTTGTGCGCGCCAATCAAGCTTACCGCGTGACCACCTTGCGCCAGAGCCGCGATGACTTCGCGACAGCGCGCGTTCTCTATAGCTTCGATTGGAGCAATGGCCTGCTCGACGTCGCGGACAGCGTCAAAAAGCGCGCCGAATTTGACTGGGGAATCGGACTGCTTCCCGGCGACGGGCGCAAGGTCACCACCAAGTACAGCGCGCCATTGTGGGTCATGACGCGCGCGCCTGCAAGCCCCAACCCAGGTCGTGAGAAGGCCGCGTGGCTTTTTATCCGCTGGTTAACATCGCCGGCGCAGACTGCCCACTGGTCTGCCCAGACGAATGAACTGCCAGCGCGCCTGTCGGCCATCAACATCCTTGGGGCAAAACAACCACTGTCGCCAAATCAGATGACGCTGTTGCGCGACATCGCCCCGCTGGCGCGTCCCGATCCAATGGTCAGCGGTTGGCGCTGCATCGAGAACACGTTGACTACCAGTCTCCGCCAGATTCTCGATGGTCAACTCGTCACCCCGACGCTCCAACTCACACAGGCGATTGGACAGCCACAACTTGCGCAAGACTGTTCTGAGCAATAAATAAAATACTGCTAGAATGTTTGCAAGGCTTTGCTGTGTGATGGGTTGTGTATGCTAATTCTATGATTATTGTAAGCGCCTGTCAGGTTACGCATTAGCTTGTATCAAGTGCTAAAAAGGATTCTATGCAAGATTTACCCATTACCGCATATGCTAACGATCCAATCTACAACATGAAAGCGGTGACGCAACGAACCGGCATTCCGGCGGCCACGTTGCGCGCATGGGAACGACGCTATAACGCCCTCGCCCCGCAACGCAGCGATGGCAACTATCGCCTGTACTCAGAACGTGATGTGGCCATATTGCGCTGGTTGCAGGCTCAGCTCGATGCCGGGTTGAGCATCAGTCGCGCGGTAGCGCTGCTCGAACGAATCCGTGTGCGCGAGTTCGAGCAGGTTGACGCGAACCCCGCCGCAACGGATCGGGTTGGGGGCGGTCAGGGCGAGATTGGGTCTGACGCTCGCCTCGATATCAAGCCGGCCAGTGTGGCAGCCAGTTGGAACCAGTTGACCACCGCGTTGTATGATGCGCTCATCGGGATGGATGAACAGCGCGTGACCGTGATCTTGGCTGAAGCATTTGCACTGTACTCCGTCGAGGATGTGTGCACCCGCCTGATCGGGCCGGCGCTCGTCACGATTGGCGAGGAGTGGTACAACCAGCACATCACCGTTGTGCAGGAGCGCTATGCCAGCACCTACTTGATGGGGCGACTGCTGGGCCTGTTTAGTTCGCTGGAACTGTCGAAAGGCCCGCTCGTGATGGTAGGGTCTGCGCCCACAGATCATCACGCCATCGGCGCGTTAATGCTTGCACTCCTACTGCGACGCACCGGCCATAACGTGCGCTACCTTGGTCCGAACATTCCGCTGGCCGACCTGGTAAAGACCATCAAGGAAACCCGCCCGCAAGTGGTAGCGCTGTCAGCGGTGATGAGCTATGCGATCGGCCCGCTGATCGAACTACCGCGCCGGTTGCGCGATGTCGGCGTCACTACCCACCTGGTCTATGGCGGGCGCGCCTTTGCAAATGAAGAAGTGCGCAGCGCTAACCTGGAAGTGGATTACATCGGCACTGATCTTGCGACCGGGGTGCAGGTCATTCATCAGTTGTTAACGCTGCAGCCGGCAGTTATAGCCTGATCGCTTACGGCAGCCGGGCAGTCCTTACGGCAGCCAGGCAGGAAGCGTGGCGTCTTCCGCCAGCCGCGCCACCTGGCTACCGTTGCTCCGCACCAGCCACACCTCAGGTTTCGGGTTTGGCATCTGTAAATCATTGCGCACCGCCACGATCCATTCACCATCCGGGCTCCACGCCAAGCCGCCATACGTATAACCCGGATCGTCGGTCAACGCATGCGCCTCTGCGCCATCCGGCGTGCTCACCCACACCTGCGGCCCGAATCCCATAAAGCCGCCGGTCGCGCCGCTTGAACTGATGCGTTGACGGCTGAACGCGATCAACGACCCAACCGGCGACCACGCCACCGACGCATCATTCGTCGTGCTCAACGGCATGACGGGCGTGATGATTGCGCTGACCAGATCGGCGCGCAGCAACTGGTTGAACTGACCGGCATCGACGGCGCGCAGCTCGGGGTAGATCAACCCATTGCCGCTGGGCGACCACGTGCCCGAATCGCCCAGCACGCTCGGCAATTGCACCCGGTCGCCGCTGCTCACGTCGATGACCGTCACAGCGCTATTGACAGGATCGTAATACGAGAGTTTCTCGCCAACGGGCGCCCAGCGCGGCATGTTCCCCAGTTCCTGCGAATCACTTGACAGCGATGCAGCCGTCTTGCTGGTGAAGTCATACAGCCAGATGCGCGCGGGGCCAGGCGACTTGCCAATCGCGCCCTTCACCAGGTTGCGCCGCTCAAACGCCACGCGCGTGCTGTCAGCAGAGAACGAGGGCGTCTGGCACACTTGTTCATCGCATGCCTGAATGCGTTCACGGTTGCTGCCATTCGGCGCAATGGACCATAAATCGCGTGAACCGCTGCTGTCGCGTGTGGCGCTGTAGACGATTCGTTTGCCATCGGGGCTGATTGCAAAGTCGAAGACCCCATACGGCTCAGACGTAATGCGCTGCGGCAGAGCAGCCTGGCCGATATCGCGCAAATACAGATCGCCCGTGGCGGTCGCCGGCGAGAGATACACGACGCGGGGATGGCCGGTGCGAAACGTCCACGTCGCGTCGCGCAACATGGCGCGCCCGCGCTCACTCCGCGCGCCAGCAAGCACTGTGACCGTATACTGCGTGTCGGGCTGGAAGGGCCGTGAGGGCGCGAAGAATGCGGTGCTGCCGTTGAAACGTAATGTGCCGGTCAATCCCGGTGACACCATGACGCGCCCATCGAGTGCGCTGCCGGGCAACGGCTCGCTGAAGGTGAATGCCAGTTGCGTCCGCGTGGCGACGCCGACGGCGTCGCCACGCGGAACCTGGCTGATGATTTGCACTCCCACCTGATCTCCACGGATGATGACGGCAGCGATGATAAACAGCAGGATGGCGATTACAACAATCGCGGCGCGGTCGAGCGGGTTTTTCGGCATAGCAGTCTACATGCCGGTCATCTGCTTGACGGGTGCATCGACATCAATCTTCTTGCCAGAGGCGAACGTCAAGCTGAGCTTGATGGTCTGCCCTTCTTTCAGTTGATCCTTCAGGTTCATCAGCATGATGTGATAGCTGCCCGGTTTGAGCATGACACTGCCGTTGGCCGGGATTTCCAGACCGCCCTGCACCGGGCGCATGCCCATCATGCCGTTGTCCTGCGAGTACGTCTCGTGCACTTCGGCGGCGCCGGCCGCGCTGGTGACCACACTGATCAGGCGGTCGGCCTTGCTGCTGCCATTCTGAATGGTCATGTAAGCAGCGCTGACAGGGCCGTTCATGCCTGAGTCCATGCTGGTGGACATGGTATTGGTCATAGCGGCGCTCATGCCGGCCTTGGGTGTGGCCGTTGGCGCTGGCAGCGCGCTTGGGCGCGCCCATTGATCTTTGACCGTGATCCCACCATCAGCAGCGGGTGTGCTGCAGGCAGACAGGATGATCGATACGGCGCATGCCGCAATCGCTAACAGACGAAAACCTTTCATGTTTTAATCTCTCCGTGTTTAAGCTATGAATAGCTAAACGTAATTAAGTTGAACGAGTTGAACTAAACAATCCGCATCGCGCGAGAGGCACAGATGCGCGCGATGCGCGTCGCGCCCTCAATACAAGAATACAAGACGCAAGGGCGCCCGTGACAAAAGTTCAAAGGCCTGCAGAATATCGGGGCGGAGGGATCGGAATGTCGTGGATGGGGGACGCGTCCATAGGCACAGGATGCGCGTTCAGCCACCCCGTGAGGTTCAACGCCAAGATGCGTTGGGCGCTGGGCGGCACGACCGCAACCATGATCAGCAACGCGCTGAAACCAGTCATGCTCTCATAGAGCGTATCAACAACTGCGCCGGTTGCGCGCGTGGGGAGTTGCGTTCGCTGCGCGTAGTGGCTCATCGTGTGAGACAGGTCGGACATCGCGAAGTGCACCCACTCGTCTGCTGCGACGGTTGCAGGCAGCGCGGTGAAGGCATAGCCGGCGTGCAGCCAGTGCGCGGGCATGCACGCGCACACCAGGGTGTGCACAAGCAGCGCGAACACGATGCAGCCAAACCAGAGCCGCTGCGCCACCGTTCTTGTCATCCCACCTTCGAATACTGACATGCAATACCTGTGTCAGTGATTATAAGGGAAGTGCGCCACGGAACGCCTGTAGTCAGGCGATTCTACCAACCAATATGGCGCGCAATTAGGTATTGGACTGATGGCATCTCAACACGCGCGCCAGCGCGCCATTCCGCTCTCGCTTACGTGCTTGTAGCGTTGTATCATGATGTGGATTCTTGAGTGGACGCCGTGCGCGCGAGCAAGGTGCGGGTGCGCCGTTGCGCGCGTTGGAGCGCGATAAACATGATCAGGGCTGCGATCAGAGAGATGAGCGCAAACAGACCAAGGAAGGTCGCGCCGACGGTGTCGTTCAGGGTGAAGTTGCCGTTGCCAGAACCTTCGCCAATCGCGTTGACTGTTGCGCCGTGCAACACTTCATTACTGGATGTAGGAGAATTACTCATGGTTCCTCCGGGGCGCATTAGCGCCGCCGTTGAAACTATTAAACACCAGCTTCGTAAATGGCGCAGGAAGCGCGGCGCAGGATGCGCGCAAATACTGACAGGAAATGAACTATGAACACAAATTGGACTGAGGGCGATATCCTTGCAGGCGGCAAAAGGATTCATTACTATCGCACCGGCACTCCGGCCGGAGTGCCGGCGGGTAAACCAGCGATGGTGCTGATCCACGGACTGACTGACAATGGCCTGACTTGGGAACCCATCGCGGAGGCGTTCGCGGACGAGTACGACGTCGTCATGCCGGACGCGCGCGGGCATGGAAAATCGGAGCGCATGGCGCCGGGCGAGAAGCTCGACATGATTGCCGATCTCGCCGGCGTGATTACGCAGCTTGATCTGGATCGCCCCGTCGTGGGCGGGCATTCAATGGGCGCGGGCGAAACCGCGTTGCTGTGCGCGCGCTTCCCGGAACTCGTGCGCGCAGCCTTCCTCGAGGATCCGCCGTGGCGCTATCCGCAGTTGCCCGACCCTGGGGTGGCGGCGAATATGCCGAACAACCCGTTCGCCAGTTTCATCGCCAGCCTGCGCGACAAGACGCTCGATCAATTGGTCGCGGAAGGGCGCAAGGATCACCCGAACTGGCCGGACGAGGTGCTGCAACGCTGGTGCGAGGGCAAGAAACAAATCGATCCGAACTTCATCACCGCAGAAAAAGACTTCATCGGCGACTGGCAAAAGGTCGCGGCCGCGATCCGCTGCCCCACCCTGTTGATCACCGCCGATCCAGAAGCGGGTGCAATCGTCACGCCTCAGGTGGCGCAGATCGCGCAAGAGGATAACAGCAACATCCAGATGGCGCATATCGCAAGCGCCGGCCATCACATCCGCTTTGCGCAACAGGAGAAATATCTCGAAGTCCTTCGCGAGTTCCTCCGGTGCGTGTGGTGCTGAGACACCGCGCCGCCTACATCTTCCACTCGCGGGCGCGCATGGCTGCCATGTCGCGAAGCAAGTCCATCGCGTTTTTCAGGCGCAGCGTCGACGGCATCTCGCTCTGCCATACCTTCTGCGCCAGCGACGCATCCATCCCCACTTTGGACGAAGCGATCAGGATGTGCTGCTCCATATCCTGCATGAACATCTCGTAGAAGTCCTTCATCGCCATGTACACAAGGTCGGGCCACTGCGCCTTGTTCGCGCCAAAACGCGCGGTCAGCGCCTCGCGCAATCGGGTCAGAGCGATCTTCTCCATCGTGTACGTGAGGTGCTGGGTGGAGCCGTCGCGGGTCTCGGTCTCGGCCATGGTGGGGCGCAGAGTGCTCTGATACAGTGACATCGGGAAGATACTGGCAAACCACATCGCGGCAGTGCCGGCACGGATCAACATGGCGGCCTGGCGCAGCAGGTGGGCGCCCGCTTCGTCATCGCCACGCGCAAATGCGGCCTCGCCGTGCAGAAAAGTGTCGGCGCAGAACAGCGTCGTAAGGTTCCAGAAGTGATGCCCGGCGATCAGACGGCGATAGGCGATGCGCACATCGCGCGGCGCGGCGCCGGCAGTGGCTGCGTCGGGCGCTGGCCAGTGTGAGCCGGCAGGAATCGCGGCGCCAGTGGCTGCGTCCTCGTCGCGCGCTTCGTGCACCTGGTGCGCCAGTGGCGCGAGACCTTTCCAGACTGCGCCGAACAGGATGGCGACTGCGTTGAGCAGCGCAGTCATCTCGTCGAGGTTGAGCAGCATATAGGGCAGATCGTCAATGATGCCCAGTGAAGTGATGGCAATCTGGGCAGCCAGTTGGCGTTGCGTCATGTCGCGCACGCGCACAAAGCGGAAGTATTCGTCGCAGATGGTGTAATCGTGCAGTTCCTGAGCGCTCAACTGCGGCATCAGCCAGGCCGAGGCTGCCGCGCTCGTGGCGGCATTGTTGGCGACTGTAAGGCTGGTGAAGGCGTCGCCGAAGCATTCGCAAGCGCCGGCCAACGCCAGCCGCAACGGCCACAGCAGGGTCGGCAATTCAGGCGCAAGGACGACATCATGCGTCAGGCGCGCCACAACGCTCTGCGCCGATAGGGCGACGGTATGCAGCGCCGCTGCCTCGGCGCCGGTCAATGGCGGCTCGCAGAGGAGTGTGCTTTGCAGCGTGTGCGCCGGCAGAGCTGCCGGGATATGGACGACCAATTCCGGAAAGAGCGCACTCAAATGGTGATTCACAACAACAACCCTCCTCAATCATTACCGACATTACCGAAATCATTACCGAAGACGGCCATGCACTAGCACATAACGATCCATCAACGGTTGAACAGTGAAGTGATTCAGGCCAGCCTCATCAAGCTGCGCGCGAATCTCCTCAGGCGTGTACGCGGATATCAGTGAGTTGTAGAAGTCATTGATCAACACCGGGGCATCAGTGGGTTGAGTGTAGCGGGCGACCAGCCGGCGCGCCTCTTCGCGCGACTCAGTCCGGCGCAGATCCATGACGAAGACGGGCGCGCCGGGTTTGCCATAGTGCTGCGCGGCGCGCCACATCGTGTGCGGGTCGACCAGGTGGTGCAGCAAGCTGTTGGAGAGGATGATATCGTAAGCCTGCGCCTCAAGCGCGGCTTCCGGCAGATGCCCCCGCACCAGGCGGATGCGCCCGTCGAGTTCGGGCTGGGCAGCGATGGCATCGCGAGCAATGGCGAGCATCGCTTCAGCGGCATCAATGCCCACTACCCGCACAGCGGGTAGCGCGCGCGCAAACCGGATGGTGACATCAGCGGCGCCACAGCCCAAGTCGAGCGCCACATCACCGGGACTGGTGTCGGGAAAGATATCGCGAAACAGCGCTACAAAACGATTGTGCCCCTCAGAGAAGTCTGCCTTCGCGTACCCCCTGGCCTGCTCTTCGTCGTCCATCACTTCCAACTCAGCAATACGTTCCATAAGGCGGACGATTATATAACGCGCAGATGATCGTTGGTCGCCCCGCCAACTCCTAGTAGGGTTGCGGCACTCGAAAATGCCAACGACCACGCGCGGACCCGGGCGAAGCACGGCCAGGGCAGCTCATGCGGGTTACGGCTCAGTGGCCGCCGTAGGTATCGCCCCTACGTTATGCTGACTTACATCAACCTTGCGATGGGGCGCCTGCCAATAACGACTTAACCATGCTGCACGGGTTGCTTTGACTCGTCAGCTTCGACGCGCTGCCAGAACGCTTCATCCGGTATCCCACCCGTCTTGCGAATACTATCGTATGAACGCTGCAGCATGGATTGAAACTTCGGATTTGCACTCAGCGCAAATGAGTCCAGATCATCGTCGTTCAGCGGCATGAGAACAGCGACGGGACGTCCGTTGCGCGTCACGATCACCGGCGCGCCCGACTCTCGACACGAGTTGATAAACGCGCTGAATCTCGCCTTCACTTCGGCCAACGGTGCTATCCTGGGTGCAATTTTCACAACATACTGTCCAGATATCCACATTCTAAACGTAAACACACCCGGAACTTGCTGAATACCGGGTGTGTTTGGGTACTTGAACCATTTG
>Ga0118677_10004783_pt1 | contig 24290 bp, 18 predicted proteins | sample AliMusrvi5mmetaG_FD_86154 | JGI IMG/M metagenome (GOLD analysis project Ga0118677, IMG submission 86154)
GTTGGGTCATCAAGTCCGCCATCAAGTAATGTAAGAATATATCCCTGAATATTAAAAATGGGAGTTTTCAATTCATGCGAAACATTACCGATGAATTCACGTCTGTATGAATCAGATTTTTTTAGTTGTTCAATTTCATTTTTTCTTTCTTCAGTCCATTTCAAAACCTCTACTTCAGCGGTTTCAAGCAAATCTTTATTTTGAAAAACTGTACTTTCTTTTTGAAAAGGAGTTTTAAACGTATGAATAATTTTATATATAAGTTTAATTTTTTCATAAATAAATTTTTCAAGAAAAAAACGATAGATGAAGTAGGAGAGTAGAAAAAGCAGAAAAGACGTACCTATCGCAATAATCCAAAAATATTTAACATTAAAAATATGAAATATTATCAAAGAAAAAATATACATAGCGATGACCAACATTGAGACGGTCAGTGCAAAAGCATTGGGTTTATTGATTTTCATCAGATGTCGAATTTATAACCAACTCCTTTGATGGTTGTGATAGAATCCAATCCAATCTTTTGCTTCACCAACTACCAAAATAGAAAATGGCGTGCTTAAACCTATAATAAAATTTATTATTATAGGTGCAAGTAACAGCGACAAAAAGAGTAGAGATATTGCCAAGTACTTAGAAATAAGAGGATTTTGTTTCTTGACTGTTATGGACAGCTCATTTGGTTTTTCAACCGTTCGCAGTATACCATTCGTGATTAAATTAATATTATTTTTTTTCATATTCATTGCATTTATTTGTTGCTTCTACTATTATTATAAGAAAAACATTTGACTTCTAAACAATAATCAATTTAGCTACTGTTTATTTACAATTATTGCTTTATTTATCATTAATACTATAGTGATTTATCTTTTCATTTTGTGTATTTAAATATTGTTAATCTTCAACTACTATTACTAAATATTCACTTTCGCTCCAAAAGTCAACTGGCTCAATAATAGATAGCTTTATTTTACCATTTTCTTCAACAAAAGCGTATGATGATTTTAGATGATTTGTGAGAATACTTGCTTTGCTCGAATATAAAGGAATTGACTTAACATTGGTAGGGTTAATTTTTACAAAATAATTTTTAGGATAATTCTGATTAAGTAGACCATCTGAATTTATTATATGCGCTTCTTGTAGCTCTTTATGAGAACCAAATACATAATAAGTGAATTGAAAAAGTTTTTTTTGTTTTATTTCTAAACTTACGGACTTGATTTTTCCTAAAATCTTTTCACTTTTATTACCTTCATCACAAGACTTTTGCCACATCTCAATAGCTTCTGAGTTATTATTAGTTTTATATAAAATATCACCATAATACTCATACAGAATACTGGAATCAAAATCTACAGGCATGTTATCAATTGCTTTTTCCATGTAAAATTTAGCAATGCTAAAATTATCCTGTAAGTACAATACAACTGCATAAGCATATAAGAAATAGGTATTTTTGGGTTGTTTTTCAATTTTATTTGCGAGTTCTATTTCTCTTCTTTTCAATTCTTCTTTTCCAAGTAAAGAATAGCCTGAAACAAATGATAAATCAAAACTCGTTCTACCATCAACCTGCTGTATAGTTATAGTTTTCTCATCAATCTCTTTTCCTTGTTCTATTCGTAAAGTGTGGTTTCCAAAAGTCAAATTACCATTGTAAGGAGTTGTACCACTTGCATTTCCGTCTATATAAAGTGTCGCTCCAGTTGGTGTGGAGGTAATAATAACAGGTTTTCCATTGGCAAGGGTTTCATTTATTGTTGTTGCTTTTCCGTCGTCTACGATTATGGTTTTGGTAACAGTGGCATATCCTTGGCTGGATAATGTAAGTGTGTAATTGCCTATCAGCAATTTTTCTATGGTGTTGGGAGTGGTGCCATAGTCTTTTCCGTTTATGCTAATAGTTGCTCCCGATGGTTTGGTAATTACATCCAACGAACCATAAATGGGTGTTGGTTGTAAATCCAGCTTCTTGATGTCGCCTGCCATGAGTTCTATGTCTTGCTTGGCAGGGCGATATTTATCGAGTCGAACTTCCATGCTGTACACTCCGGCGTTCAGTCGTCCGTTCCATATTCCTGTTGCTATTTTCTTTTCATTTATAAAAATATCTGCACCGGCTATCGTGTTTATACTTACTTGTGCAAAGTTGGGTTGCAGCGTAAAATTCACAGGGGTAGTTTGTCCATCAGTAACGATAACTTTTTGTGTGGCAGGCTGGTACATTTCTTTTACAACGCGCACCGTATGTTCCCCACTGGCAATAGCTTCGCTTTTGCTGGGTGTTATGCCTGATTGTTCTTTATTATCAATAATTATTTTTGCGCCTTGTTCGGGGTTGGAACTCACCTGAACATAACCAAAAGCGGGTAATAAATTGACAGTAAGTTCTTTTTTTGCATTAGAAATTTCAATTATACCAGCTTCATTATGATACAATGGAGCTTCCACACGGTAAGTATATTTTCCCGGCTTTAGTTTAACCTGATATTCGCCAGTACTTACAAATTGATTATCGATATAAATCAATCCATTGGTGGGTGTTGGACGGATAAGTAACCACTGACTTTCAATGGTTTCTTCAACAGTTGTAATTACTTTTCCAGTAGTCAATACCATTTCGTAAACACAGGCTTTCTCGATGGACATATTGTACATATAGTCGCGCAAAACGCCAAGTTGCGGATGTTTAATGGTCATTCTCTTGGCTCCGAAAGGAACATACAGCCAGTATTCACCGCCCTTGTTTTCGGCAGAAACTATACCCAGACCATCCGGCTCCCAAATAAAACCTGTTTGAGTGGTTACTACCTTGATAATAGCACAAACATCCCCATTCTGGTCAGTTTTCCTGGCATCTATCCGTGCTGTCATGTCATTCTCCAGCTTACGGAAGGATTTTACAGAGATTTCGGCTGATAGATTGCAGATTATTGCGCACAGAAACAGGGTGGTTATTAGTTTTTTCATTTGATTCGAAACTTTCAAATTTTTTATTATCGCCAATATTGCATATGTTAGACAGATAGATAACGCTGGATAATAATCAAATAGGCAAATAAATTAATAATCCCTAACGCAACGCACAGAGAAGCCATTCTGCTTAATGTTGCGGCCCCTGCCCACGTAGCTGCTGCAGTAGTTCATGCCCCTGCCCCAGGCGTAGTCCGTATTGTCCTCGGTAGAACTCCACCAGTAACCGCCGTAGCCTACGTTGTTGAACGAACCATCGTCGTAGTTACGGTAGCCACCCGGAAGGGCAGAAAAGCCAGAGCTGTTATTGGTTAATAAGTTATTCCCAATTTGACCATTTTTTGTACAACTTTCCCAATTGGTATTAGCCGCTAATGCTTTGCCCACAGAACCAGATTTACCAAGGTTGGCACTTACATAGCTTTCAAGTATTGTCCATTCAGCATCCGTGGCTACATGCCAGCCCTGTGGAGCTATGTTACGGTTATCGCTAACAGCAAACCAATTATAGAGATGTCCGTATTTAATACCGTTGGCAGCTTTGTTGTCAGAATCACAGCAGGCACCGGTAGTTAAAGCTGACCAAGTTGCTTTTTCTGTTATATTTGGAATTGGGTTGCCATTGCGGTAATGGGTGGTTTTCAGGTTTTCAACCATCCAGGTTTGTGTTCCAATAGTTACAGTATGATATACATTCCCATCTATATCAGTAATTGTTGTAGGTACAAAATCCAAGGAAAATGATGTTTCACCACCAGTCTGGCTAATATTAACTATCTTATCAGCTTTTTTCTCCTCTTTTTCTATACCTAAAGTATGATTTCCAAAAGTCAAATTTCCACTAAATGGAGGTGTTCCAACTGAATTTCCATCAACAAAAAGATTTGCACCGTTTGGAGTAGAATTGATAGTTACAAGTCGCCCATTGGCAAGGGTTTCATTCACTTTGGTGGTTTGACCTTCAATTATTGTAATGGTTTTGTTAACCGTAGCGTAGTTTGGCAAGGCAAGTGAAATTTGGTAATTGCCTACCAATAAGTTCCGCAAAGTAGCCGGTGTAGTTCCTTTATTTACGCCATCAACGCTAATTGTGGCATCAATGGGCGTGCTTTCAATTTGCAAAATTCCTAACTGTGGTCGTGGCGCAAGTGAAATAGTTTTAGATTCACCAGTGGCAATTTGTATTTTTTGTATATCGGAGGTATATTTTGCTTTTCGTGCTTCAAAAGTGTAAATACCTTCATTCATCCTGGCCGAATATGTGCCGGTAGCTACTTTTTCGTTATCAATGAATATATACGATTCTGGTGTTGTAGTAATCTTTACATCTCCAAAAAGTGGATTCATGGGTACTTCCAATACCGCTTTTTCTCCATCGTTAATTGTAATTTGCTTTTTGATAGGTGCATACCATTCACGACGTAAGGTAACTATATGTACCCCTGATTTTACTTTGTCTAATGTGCATGGTGAAACCTTGCTAGTTGATACATCGTCAAGAATTATTGCTGCACCACTTTCGGGCGTGCTGGAGACAGTGATAGATCCAAAAGCGGGTTTTAAATCTATATCCAAGGTGGTGGTTTTTCCATCGATAATTTCCACTATTTGAGTTATTTCGTGAAACATAAGTTTGTTCACAGTAATTGTATGTGTACCGCTTTTAATTTTATCAATAGTGCAGGGTGTGGTTTGCGAAAGTGATATTCCATCGAGTGTAATAGTTGCTCCCCTTTCGGGTGTGGAACTGAGTTTCAATTCCCCAAAATTAGGTATTAATGGGCTGTTCAGTTTTAATTTGCCAGCATCGGGTTTTAATTCAAATTTGCCGGCATCGGTATGATACATATCCAAATTTAGACTATAAGTATGCGTTCCCAAAGGTAGTTGTTTGCTGTATGGTGTTTGCAAGCCAGTTGATTTATCATCAATATATACATCCGCTCCAGAAGGTTCAGTTGTAATAACCACCCATTCGGTTTGTATTTGTTCTTCTTCAATTATAGTGGTTACTTTTCCTGTGATCAGCACCATCTCATACACCGTTGCTTTTTCTATTGGAAACGTAAAAAACCAGTCCCTTAATACTCCTAACTTCTCATGGGCAATTGTTATTCGTTTAGCACCGTTAGGAATATACACCCAAATTTCTCCGGGTTTATTTATCGTTTTTACTATCCCGATTTGACCGCAATCAAAAGTAAACCCTGTTTGAGTAGTTACCACTTTGATAATGGCACTTGGTTCGCCATTAAAATCTTTTATAACAGTTTCGCCTACCCGTGCATCAAGATCGTTTTCAAGCTTGCGGAAGGTTTTGACTGAGATTTCGGCAAAGAGATTGCCAATCAGCGAGATTAAAAATAATGAAAGAAAAAGTCTTTTCATAATGGCTTTATTTATCGCTTATTATTTTAAAAATCAGATAATCCATAAATACTACCATCTGCATTTTTATTCGGTTGCCAGGTGCGAACATGAATTTGTGGTGCTACAGAATCGGTAAAATCTATAAGTAAAAATAAATAACCGGTATCGCCATAATTGGGCGAAAAATAGTCTTGCTTAATCTGTATTCCATATAGTGCTTTTGATTTTCCAGATTGTTTGACAGTATTGTCGGCAAATCGCAGATTAATAAATTCATTGCTGCCAAACGAATATTTCAGATTTTTCAAATACTGTGACTTTGATTGTTGGTTGTATTTTACAATGGTGTTGTTCATGTATTTAAACTCTGGCGAAGTAGCAGTTTTTGTTACCCTACCGGTTATAATTAGCGCATCGTCCGAAAATATCTTTTCGATATAATCCAATCTCTTTAAAGCATAAGCCGTTTTGTAATTCTCCATAAAGTTTATCAACTGCATTCGAACTTCTTCGCTCCAGTTGGTATTTCCTGCTATATCATCAACTGCTTTTTTAGAAAGTCCAAAAGTCATATTTTCAATTTTATTATTTTTGTCGAAATAGAAAACAACATCTTCCACAAAGGTTCTGTTGTTCGACTTAAAATTAAAACTCATTGGAATTGACCTACAAATGACCGTTTCGCCAAACTGATAATACTTTAGTTGAACATCTTTAAGAATTTTAGCATTACCATATTGCAGTAAACTTTGAAAAATTGAATAACCATCTTTTGTAAAAAGTGATTGTGCAGGTGCATAGTTTTTGTTGGAAATAGACTCATTAACCTTTTTCATAATTAAGTCTTTATCTTTCGTTTCTGTAATTGGTTTTACTGCTTGAGTGTTATTTATTGGTTTCGTTTCAACAGTTTTGGCAATATTTATTGAATCTAAATTTGAAGTAGTGGTTGTGGATTTCTGACCTACTTTTATGTAACAGTTTTTATAGGGAACTTCAGGGAGCTTTTGCATAACATCGCGCAATTCCATGTCAATAGAACTTTCACCCTCAAATACATACTCGCATTTTAAGCGAATATCATCACTTTTTTGAGTTTTAGGTAATTCTAAAACACCAAGTCCATCTTTGGCACTATTTATATTTGACCAATCCTGACCACCCCAGTACGTAAAATCTAAGTTTCTTACCTGCTGGCTGTTATATCGTATGTCAAGTAAATAATTAGTGTAACTATCTTTAGGTTCAACTTTGTCGATAGTAACTGAAAGGTTAGCAAATACTTGATTAATTTGGATAGGTATCCACGTAATAAGCAATACTTCATTGCCTGATTCTAATGGCATTTTAATATTTGACGCATCGGGATGACTGCGCAAAAGTGTTTGTGACCAATAAAAATAACGAAGTGCATCAGCAATCTGAAGGTTTTTAAGTGCAGTTTCTCCATTTCTTGCCAAGTCAATGATTTTATTTTTGCGGCTTTCAAAAATCTTTGCCACTTCACTCCGTTTCACGTATCGAAATACCTTGGCATCAGGTTCATTTTGCAAAACAATTTTCTCAGTGTTTGAGAGTGTTGCACTCGAATAAGTATTCACAACATCTTTCCATGTTTTTTTAAACTCTTTTCCATTTTCAATGGTTACTCCAGCTGTTGAACTTTCAACCTGAGTGGAAATTTGCCCAATAATCTCAGCTAATGCATTTTGGTCGGCAGCTTTCACTGTCGAACCTGTTCCCTCGCCCCAAATATAGGTTTGCCGGTTGGCTTTGATAAATTCAATGTTTTGCGCATTTAAAGCTAACAAGCCATTTAATAATAAAACCAGAAATAAGAGTTTTTTCATGAACATTTATATTTTGAGCGAAAACAAATTAGAGTTATTGTGATTGTAAATCCATCGAACTTTATCAATAATTTAATGGCAGTTAAGATATTGAGTGAACAAATATATAAAAGGAAGAGACAGGTTCTTTGAACCTGCTCCTCCAGTTTTATTTATTAAGACTTTTCGTAAGAATAATTAGTTGTCTATTAAATCAACTATTTACCCATTTTACTCATTTCTTCTTCAAAAGTTTTTTTGAATTTTTCGTAGTTATAGTCAACTTTAAGCATCTCGTTACTTGTGGCTTTATTGTTAATAGATTGTAGTATTTCGTTGCCACCCAATTCAATACAAACATACGATTTGTAAGTACCTTCCTTTGTTTTAGTCATTTTTTCGCAAATAACAATAGTGCCGGAAAGAGATTGGTCAATAACTTCGCGATTTAATCCCTCATAATTTTTCAACAATTCTTCTTTGTTGTTGAAGTTGCCCGATTTTACATAGTTGTCTGTTACGCCTTTTACTAATGTATTGATAGCACCTGCTAATCCAGCTTTAGCTTCGCTCATGGCTTTCTTTTTTGCAGTCATCTGATCCATACTTTCGCCAATGGCAGAAAAGCGCAATGCTTTTGCAGTACTTTTAAATTCATCGCCTGAGCAATATGTTTGAAGTAATACTTCACCTTCTTGCTTTGGTGTGATTCCTTTACTGGATTTGCACGATGGCATCATCATAGCCAGAGTTCCTGCAAACAGGAACATACTTGAAACTTTAAAGAAATTTGTTCTCATAATTGTTTGTTTTTAAAATTTATAGTTTGTGAAATTATTTATTTTCTTTGATTAAAAAACATTAAATATATTGAAGAGTTGCTTTTATAAGACTGCAAATTTAAAAATAATTTTAATAAATATAATGAAAATAAATAATAAATGTAAATGTATTTTATTATTTGTCGTTAGGTTATAAATGCAACAGTATTATTTTACTCCGAATAAGATATTTCCCCGCCTGCCTTACAGGCAAACGGGGTTGTAAACAAGAATAAAAATCCATAGTTAAAAGATATGTTTATTTCATTTTCAATACTTTGAAGTGAGCATCATCCATTATCAGTACGGCATCTCCTTTTTGGCTTTCGGCAGCTTTCACCGCTTTTTTGTAGAGTCGTTGTGTTACTGCCTTTACCCTATTACCTATTATAGGAAGCACAATAGGGCTATAGGTGTTGAGTGATTTTACGATAAACTCACCGGGTATTTCTTTTTCACTCAGATAAACATGCACTTTTTCGAAAGTAGCTACATCCTTTTTGCTTTTCATGTTTAATTCGTAATTCATCGACATGTCTTTTTCAATGTAGGTGGTTAGTGTACATGAACTAGCTGTGATGGCAATTGCCACAATAATAATTAATTTTTTCATTGGATTAAATAGTTTTGTTTGTTGTTCCTACTCGTATAGCTTTTCAGTTCCGCTTTTTAATTTTTTACAAAAATAGTGAGTTGAAACAAGAAACATTAAATCCATATCGTCCAATACATCCAATCTATCCAAAACATAATTTAAATAAAATTTTAGCGTATTTTTGTGGAGAAAAAATATAACCTCAATAGATATATGACCCCCAAACCCCCAACTGGGGGCTTAAGAGTGGGAATAGGAAGGTTTGGGGGGATTATAAAAAATGTCTATTTTATTTTTTAATTTAAGAGAATATGTCTTTAAGCCCCCATTTGGGGGTTTGGGGGTCAAAACAGAGAACAAGTCTTAAATCCCCCAGTTGGGGGTTAGGGGGTCAAAACAGAAACTGCGTCTTAAAGCCCCATGTAGGGGGTTTGGGGGTCATTATAGAATTAGTATTTAAGTCTAAAAACACAACTAACCATGCTATCACCAGTTATTAAAGAGCAGATTGAAACAAAATTAGGACAGAAAGTTCGTTATCATTCTGATTTGGAATGTCTTTGCATTGAAATAGAAAAGGAAACAAAACAGAAAATAAGTTTAAATACGCTCAAAAGATTATTTGGATTTATAGCCGGAGTTTCAGAACCCAGATTATATACGTTGGATACCATTGCACTCTATCTTGGCTTTACTAACTGGGATGTTTATCTGTTGAGTTTAGACCAGTCAGGCAATTCGGGATTCAATTCTTTACAAGAAATAAGAATTGAATCTTTGCCTGTTTCTTCAATTGTTGAATTTGGTTATGATCCTGACCGAATAGTTCAGGTTCAGTTTGAAGGTCAAAACAATTTCAAGGTGATCTCGGCTAAAAATAGCAAATTGGTAGAAAATGATTTAGTTGAAATAACTCATTTTGTCCTCAATTATCCATTGGTCATTCTTAATGTTATTAGGGATGGCAAAAGTATGGGAAGATTTACGGCGGGTAGAGTTGGTGGATTGACTGAATTAAAAATTGTGTGACTTGCAAAATTTTGAGTTTTAAATATGACCATCAAACCCCCAACTTTTAAATATGACCCCCAAACCCCCTAATGGGGGCTTAAGAGTGGGAATAGTAAGGTTTGTGGGGATTATAAAAAAATGTCTATTCTTAATTTAATTTCAAAGAATAAGTCTTGAAGCCCCCATTTGGGGGTTTGGGGGTCACTCAGAGAATAAGTCTTGAAGCCCCCATTTGGGGGTTTGGGGGTCACTCAGAGAACACGTCTTAAAGCCCCATGTAGGGGGTTTGGGGGTCATTATAGAATTAGTATTTAAGTCCCCATTAGGGGGTTTGGGGGTCACTCAGAGAATACGTCTTTAGTCCCCATTTGGGGGTTTGAAGCTCAAAAACAATAATCTTTATGGATTCAAAGAAGAAATACAACTCAGCATTTTTTCCGGCATGGAAAACAGCAGACCCAACAGTTTATCCCCATTTAAAAGATGATAGAAAGAGGTTGTTACAAAATATGACTCCAGCAGAGACAGTATTATGGGAGTATCTGAAAAGTAATAAATTGGGGGTTAGATTTCGTCGTCAACATATTGTAGCTAATTTTATTCCTGACTTTGTAGCTTTATCTTGTAAACTGATAATTGAAGTAGATGGTGAAATACACAATTTTCAAAAGGAGTATGATGAAGACCGAACTTTTTTATTGCAAGAAAGAGGTTTTCGTGTTATACGATTCAAAAACGAAGAGGTAATGAATAATATCGAAAAAGTAATTGAGACAATAAAAAAGAATATAATCTAATGTGACCTTTCACGCCCGATGAACTTATCGAACTGGAACGCCAATAAAAAAGAATATAATCTAATGTGACCCCCAAACCCCCAACTGGGGGCTTAAGAGTGGGAATAAGAAGGTTTGTGCGAATTATAAAAAATGTCTAGTCTTAATTTAATTTCAAAGAATAAGTCTTGAAGCCCCCATTTGGGGGTTTGGGGGTCACTCAGAGAACACGTCTTAAAGCCCCTGGTTGGGGGTTTGGGGGTCACTCAGAGAACACGTCTTGAAGCCCCCATTTGGGAGTTTGGGGGTCAAAATACAAAATACGTCTTTAGTCCCATATTGGGTTTTCTTCGTACATTTTCACTATATTTGTCGAAAAATTTGGCTAATGAATCCGGAATCATCCTCATTTGGTGAACCTCAAGAAAAATCTCCCCTCTTAAACACTTTTTCGGATATTCTTCCTATTGATAAAAATGGAGCTACTTCCGATTGTTTTAAAGTGCGCATTTATGGGAAATGGCACTTTCTGAAACGACCAAAGAAAGAGTTTATTAATCACCCGCTTTATGTTGCCGCTTTTGAAAAAGAATTCGATTTGGGGTTTACCCTTGACCATCCGAACATTGTTCGATATCTAAACAAAGGAAACGATTCTGACGGAATATATATTTTGACTGAATATGTTGATGGCTTAACACTCAATGATTTTAGGGAAAAATATCCGCACTACTTTCAGAAAGAAGAAAATAACCGTAAAATCCTATCACAGCTAGTCTCTGCTTTAGCTTACCTGCATAGCCGTCAGATTGTACATTTGGATATTAAGCCTGAAAACATTTTAATAACGAATAATGGAAATAATGTCAAGCTCATTGATTTAGGTTTATCATATTCTGATTGTTATACTGAAATAACTGGCGGTACACAGAGCTTTGGCAGTCCTGAACAATTCGGGCATTCCGAACATATTGATGAACGAAGTGATATGTATGCGGTAGGAAAACTAATTCTTTACTTGTTTACAGGGCAAGTGGATATTCTTTCGGTTCGGAAGTTACCTATCGGTTTAAAAAAACTTGCAAAACGTTGTCTGCAAGAAAATATTCAACACCGTACCATCACGGCTAATGAATTTTTAGTTACTCTTTCCCACAAACGGACTACTTATGTACCCTTGTTTTTGAGCATTTTGTTCTTTATTGCTCTGGTTATTGGAATAATTGAATGGCGAGAACCTAAAGTATTACCTGTTGAACCAAAAACAATCAAAAGAGATACATTGATTATTAAACAAAGTTATCCTCAGGTAGAAAAGAAACAAATTAAGTCAAATTCTCCAACAATTCAAAAAAAGCAAGAAGACCAAAAAGATCAGGAAACAAGCAACTCAAACGAATTGCTTGAATTGAAAATCAGGAAAGTAATCCAAAAAAGATTGTTACCAAATGTTCCAACTATCACGAAAGTTTATTCTGATATAAATGAATATAACTACTCAGTTCTAAAACAATCATTTAATGATTGGAAAAACATATGTATGTCTGATTGTAATATATTGTATGATGATTATAAAGACAATATTTCATATACCGATTTTGAATCTATCTATACCGAAGAACTGGATAAAATAGACCTGCCTATTCAGGAGAAACTTGATAGTTTTAAACATTAAATTTACATAATTGATAAATATGTATTGTTGATATATATCTTAATTTCTTTATCTTCTCCAACCCCCAACTAGTAGCTATAGAGTGTTTCTAAGAAGCTATTCTGAGTTTAAATAAAATATCAGCGTTTATGTCTTGAAGCCCCTTTAGGGGTTTGGGGTTATCTTTTTACTTAATCGTTACCATTGTAGCTCCAAATCCGTATTCACGGAACGAAGCATCTTGGAAATAATAGGTTTTGTAGCGTGTTTTGAGCAGTTTTTCAATTTCTTTGCGCAGAACACCTTCGCCTTTTCCATGAATAAAGACAATTTTCTGACCTTTGCGGTTTTTATTTTCGTCCAGCACTTCGTGAAATTTATCTAATTGACATTGGAGCATAGCAGCGTTTGATAGTCCGGCGGTGGTATCGAGCAATTCGTTGATATGCAAGTCAACTTCGATTATTTCGGCTACCTGTGGACGTTTTACAATGCGTGGTCGACCAGATTCTTCTTTTTGAAACATGGCCTGCTTAATTTCTTCGGGCGAAATTTCAGCCATTTTCTGATTTTCAACTTCTTTTTCCTTTTCCAAAGTAATGTCAATCATCATGGCAGGCTCATCGAAATAATCATTCGCTGTAAAACTATGAAGTTTGTAGAATTTTACAACATTTAGTTTTAGCTGTACATCCAGTACGTTTTGTGGTGTGTAGTTTTTACCTTGTTTAAAAGAAATAATTTGTACACGAAGGTTTTCCCAAGCGTTCAATTGTTCTTTGGTAACCGACGTTAGTTCTTCTTGCATATTTGGCTCTACAACACCATTTGCTACACTTTTCCAAACGTCGTTTTCGCCATTTACAATATTGTAATACAAGTAGTAATTACTGTCATTTACCAGATAACAGTCGTAAGCTGTAGTTTGCAATTGTTTGATATCGACAGGAAAAAATGCCAGCAATACATTCAGGGTTTCGCCCTCAGGAGTTTCAAAAACGGGTATCTTGTTTTGCTCAGGAATTAGAATTTCAACGACTTTTTGTGAAGCTTCCGGTTTTGTTTTAAAATCTTTTACAGGAAAGTTAGTCTTTTCATTTACAATGCCTACCACTACACATTCACGTTCAAATATCGGAATTTCAAATCCATCAGCATCTTCTACAAACACCATCTTCTTTGCTTCATCCACTCTGACTACGAGTCCTCCACCCACGGCATTCAAAAACCGCACATTATCACCTTTTTTTATCATTGTATTATTCTTAATTCATTACTTAAATTTAATAATCGAATGACAAAGATAAAACAAATTCAGCTATTCTTCCACCTTCGTACAGAAACGGTAGCCAATACCTGATTCGGTAAGTATAAATTTAGGACTATTGGGATTGGGTTCAATTTTCTTGCGCAATTGCCCAACAAAAACGCGAAGATATTGCGACTGTTGTGTATAGCCCGGACCCCAGATTTGTTTCAAAATATACTGATGAGTCAACACTTTTCCATCGTTTTTAGCCAGCAAAGTCAACAAAGAATATTCGGTAGCTGTCAACTTTAGTGGTTGATGATCAATCGTAACAATCCTTGAAGTCAAATCAATACACAAATTATCAAACTCCAGTTTCTGAACTGCTTCAGTAATAAACTGAGTCTGACGCAATGCAGTACGAATTCTGGCTAATAACTCGCCGGTACGGAATGGTTTTGTGAGGTAATCATTAGCACCATTATCCAGTGCTTTGACAATATCTTCTTCGGAACTTCGGACGGAAAGTATAATTATTGCTCCCAAGTACCACTCACGCAACTTGCGAAGAACATTTTGTCCATCATCATCAGGTAAACCTAAATCTAAAATTATCAAATCAGGCGGATGAACTACAGCCGTGGAAATACCTTCCTTCGCTGTAGAAGCTTCAAGGGTATGATAATCATTATTATTCAGTGTAATTTCGAGTAATTTTCGAATTTGCACTTCATCGTCAATGATTAAGATTGTCATTTTTGAACTCATACCCTTACTGGTTTATGGTTGAATGAAAATGATAATCACTCTTCGTCAACGGCTTTTGCTGAATCTTTTGATTTCTTAATTTGCTTTGGTTTGTACGTTTCAGTCAGCGTCTCGTATTGAGCATTCATTTTCACTGCAATATTACTAAAATCCATATAATCTTGCAACAACAAAACTTCAACAGGTATAATTAATGTGAATTTTGCTCCATGAGGAGTATTATTTTCAACCTTTACAGTCCCATTATGAGCTTCCACAAAACCTTTCACAATGGATAAACCCAAACCGGTACCACCTGTTTTATTGACAGATATTCGGTAAAATTTCGTAAATAACAATTTAAGTTCGTCCTCTGAAAACCCTTTTCCATCATCTGAAATAGTAATAATCAGATTTTTACCATCATAATTTGCATTAATTGTTATTGTCGAATCCGGCTGCGTATAAAGTGTTTCATTGTGAAGCAGATTAAAAATTGATTGTTCAATTAAACCGAAATCGATACGAATAACAGGAAAATCACTTTGAATATTAACTTCTACTTTATGAGTAGCAAGTTCGCTTTTCAAACGATTTATCGGACTGTTGATTAACTCATTAACCTCACACCAATCAGGTCTGATTTCAAGCATACCTGACTCAACACGTTGCATATTCAAAAGATTATCAACCAACCGATTCAATCTGAATGCCGCAACTGAAATTTCATCAATCAGTTTCAGTTTATCTTCTTCTGCTATTTTTACATTGTTCTGTAATAAGTTATCCGAAGCTCCTACTATTGTTGCAATAGGTGTACGTAACTCGTGTGAAATTGAATCAAAAAGAGTTTTATACAGTTTTAGCGTATGACTACGTTCTTCCTTTTGAAGTTCAAGCTTTTCAAGTTCCCGAACTTTGGAAGTCAAAATACCACTCGTCAATGCAATGACAAAATACATCAACAGTAAAAGAGCATCTTCTGAATTTGTAATATGCAATGTAAAATGAGGCGGGATGAAAAAGAAATCCCAAATCAAAGCACTCATAGCTGCTGCCGAGAGCACAGGATAAATTGTAAAGAATATGCTTAATACAGAAACTGTAGCCAAGAGCAACAGCGCGACACTATGATAACCAATATAATTCACACTCAGATAGCAGATTAAAGCCACCAAAATCACAGTCACATTGCTTAATGCAAATTGACTAAATAAACTTTGTTTAAAATATTTAAGTTTCATTGTTTTGATTATTTAATTTTTTTACTTAAAAGGAGAAGCTAATTCAACAATATAAATTATTTATAATTATTCACCTGCAATGCTTTTCTCAACGAGATTGGAATAATAATGGTGGTCAGTCCCAGTTTATAGAGTCTGCGTTGAATAGCAAAAATTGTATAGTTATGCAACAACCTAGAAGCACGGTATGTTCCACTAAACACTAACTGTCCGCCAATAAAAGTTGTATTATGATATTTTTCAACAACTTCGGGTACAATCTTAAGCACTTCTTCAGCCACATCAGTTCCAATAGCGTAACGATATTCAGCATTATAACCCAACTGATTGATTAAATATACATATTTACTCAAATCTTGCTTGATATTTTCTGTAATTGTTTCAACAACAGCACCATGATGAAAGCTATCTGCATCTACAATTCCAACCTGAATAAACACGAAGTTTTTATAAACATCCTTGAACTTACTCAAAATCTTAAACAAAGAATATAAACCTACTCCTGTATAACCATTTACAAGAATCACGGCTGTCATGTCGCTATAATCAATTTCAGTCGCCTTCGACTTACGTGTAAGATTTTTATTCAGTTCAGCAATTGTTTCAGGCATTTTTGAGTTCATGATTTTTTGAATTCTACCTATTTCCTGACCAATTTTATTGTAATGACCTTTTATATAAAGAGCTAACCCAACCAAAGCACCAGTAATAAGGATAGTAATCCAGCCGCCTTCGTCAAATTTCATTATAATTACAGTAAATAAAATAAATGTAGTCAACAGAAAACCGGTTCCATTTATCAATAGTTTACCCAGCCATCCTTTTTCTTCCTTGCGAACCTGAAACCAGTGTTTTACCATACCAAACTGAGATAATGAGAAGGTAATAAACACGTTGATACTATAAAGAACAACCAGAAAAGCAACCGAAGCTTTAGACATCCAGATTACAAAATAAGCTGCAACACCCATTATCAGAATACCGTTTTGAGAAACCAAACGATCGCTTAGCATAGAAAAACTACGTGGCAACCACGAATCATGAGCCATGTTTGACATTACGCGAGGTCCATCAAGGAAACCGGTTTGAGCCGCAACAAACAACAATGCAGCTTCCGAAATAAGTGTTACATAAAGAAAAGTCTGACCGAAAATAGGATTCCAGTTAGCAATGGCAGTACTAATCAGAACGGCATTCATTGTTTTTCCGGGTTGCAAATGTACTCCAAAAAGGAAATAAGAAATAATTAATCCAAGTACGGCTGCAGATAACGAAATAGCCAACAAACGCATGGTTTTGATAGCTGTCTTAACACGTGGTTCGCGCAAGTTGGGAATTCCGTTACTAACTGCCTCGATACCCGTATATGTTCCGGCACCCATACTGTATGCCTTCATTATCAGGAATATTGTTCCATAAATACCCAAATTCTTTACTGTTCCTGTCAACTCATGACCGGTTTGAGTAGCCACAGAATGCAATTGTGAAGCGTGTGTTGTGAATGCATAAGCAATCAGGAAAATGTGTGAGATTAAGAAAATCACAAAAATAGGGGTCAAAGCTGTTACTGATTCTTTTACTCCACGTAAATTCAAGATGGTAAGTACAACTAATATGGATAATGCAAATGCTACTTTATAACTCTGATATTCAAAAGGTAGAAAGCTGAAAATAGCATCAGCACCACTGGAAACCGAAATTGAAATAGTCAATATATAGTCGATAAGCAAGGCACAACCTGAAATCATACCTACATTGGGAGAAATTAACCGGCTGGCAACCAGATATCCACCACCACCGTGAGGGAATAATTTGATAATCTGAGAATAGCTGGTACTGATAATAAATATAGTTACCATAGTTATCAATCCGACAATGATTGATAGGTTAACGTGAACACCAAGCGTTTTATAGATTTCTTCCGGTCCATAACATGAAGACGAAAGCGCATCTGATCCAAGCCCTACCCAAGCAAAAAACACGATAAGAGAAATGTGTCTAAATGTTGAACTATCTTTTAAATCAAGGGGATTTCCGATAACGGTTTTCTTTACTTTTCCAATAACATCAGTCATAATTTTTTTCCTTAAAATTGAACATATATATTTCGATGCAAAGTTCCGACATATTTTATAAATCTGATATAAAGATGTTTTGACGTTGTATAAAAATTTTATAAAGATTTATGCTGAAAAACATATTTTAGTTTTAAAACCTCGATTAAACGTTCGTTTTCTTGTTTTTATCAATTTAAAACAGAACCTTTTTAAATATTGCTGTTCCATAAAACCAAATTTCTATATTGATAAGCATTTTTTTGTAATTTTGCAGTCCTTTAAAAACATTGAATTTCAACGTGAATAAAACAACCGAAAATACACCCATTTATATCGACGAATATGATTATTCGTTGCCCGACGAACGAATCGCTAAATATCCGTTACCACAGCGCGATACATCCAAATTATTGCTGTATAAAAACAACAACATTTCGGAAAGCACTTTTTCTAATATTGCTGATTTCCTGCCACAAGATAGTTTGTTGGTGTACAACAACACCCGCGTAATTCAGGCGCGACTGGTTTTTTACAAGGAAACCGGTGCACGTATCGAAGTGTTTTGTCTGGAACCGATTACGCATGTTGATCAAAGCAATAGCGAAGATTCCGATTTTTCGGAATATGAAAAATCCCTGGATGCAACAACTGAATGCGTATGGAAATGTATGGTTGGGAATCTAAAAAAGTGGAAAGAAGGAACACTAAGCAAGGCTGTAGAAATTGAGGGAAAAACATGCACGTTCGTAGCTGAACATCTAATTACGGAAGGCAATACACACACCATCCGCTTTACCTGGGATAATGCCGATATTCATTTTGCCGATATTCTGGAAAAAGCCGGCGAATTACCTATTCCTCCTTACTTAAATCGTAAAACAGAAGAAAGCGACCTGACTACTTATCAAACCGTTTATTCCAAAATAAAAGGTTCGGTAGCTGCACCCACTGCCGGACTTCACTTTTCGCCCGAAGTTTTTGAAAGCCTGAGATCAAAGAATATTGAAATAGAAGAACTGACTCTACACGTGGGTGCCGGAACTTTTCAACCTGTAAAAACACGTGATATTGCCGAACACCTGATGCATACTGAAGTCATTTCGATTCACCGTAGCACTATTGAAAATATACAAAGAAAGCTTGGAAATATTATTGCAGTAGGAACAACTTCCGTACGGACGCTGGAAAGTCTGTATTACCTCTCCCCTGCCCTCGGAAATTTATCCCGCACGCGGAAAGGAGATAGAGAGAACATTTCGAACAATATTGGTGAAAAATTTCATGTTTCGCAATGGGCACCTTATGAGAAACATCCTGAAATTTCTACGTACGATGCTTTGCAAAGTATCTTAGATTATTTAGATGCCAATAATCTAACAACACTTCATGCCGAAACACAAATAATGATTAAACCCGGCTACCAATTTCATGTGGTAAATGGCATAATTACCAATTTCCACCAACCGAAAAGCACCTTGCTCCTGCTCGTCTCGGCTTTTGTAGGTGGTAACTGGAAAATAATTTACGATTATGCACTGGAAAATAATTTCCGTTTTCTGAGTTACGGAGACAGTTCGTTATTATTGAGATAAAATAAGAATGACAACCTGACGCAAAGCCAGGCTATCACTCACTTTTATAAAAGCCTCAACTTATTTTTTTACAAACTTATAAGTATATTTCCCGCTATCGGTGTTTATCGTCAGAAAATAAATACCGGTTTTAAATTTTGTGACATCAATTACATTTTCCACTAATTGTCTGCTATAAACAAATTTACCGTCTATTGTCACAATTGATACCGATTCAGATTTTGCCAAGTTATTGATGTACAGAAAATCGCTTGCCGGATTTGGATAAACCTTTATACCATCACCGATAATCGCATTTAGCCCTGTAAACTTCGAAGGAGAATAATAGTAGTTTGAGACAGATTGCTTAGACCAGGTATCGACATACCACCTGTAAGAAGTCTCAACAGATAAATTTTTATTAGTATCATACAAAAAATCGGATTTACTAAATCCAACCCATGTTGATAAATCGTTATCCCAATCATAAAAAATAAACGAAGTCAGATTAGTATTAGTATCAAAAGAATATAGAGCCTTAAATTGTCCTTCCCATGAAGATGTATTAATATTCCATTGATAGCTTACAACTGTAGCAGGCATTCGATTCGTGCCGTTATAAGTTGTCACTGTTTTTCCGTTTAAATCCCACGAAGATGTAATGAAGTTCCATGCGTACTCAGTCGAAAGGGTATCTCTTCCAGCTGCATCATTCGAAAATACATATTTAGAATCGTTATCCAGTAAATTTGTATTATTGTTCAATTTATAATCAATATTAAGGATCAAATATCCATTGCCATCGTACGAATATTCAGATTTACCACTTGATTTCCAAGAACTTGTGGCACTTACCCAGGTATAATTCATATTCAACGTTTCTTTACCGCTGGCGTTGTAGGTCGATTCTGTTTTGGTAGAAGCTACCCACGAAGATGTAATGAAGTTCCAGGTATAAGTTGTATTTACCGTCTGTTGGTTATTGGCATTATAGCTTGCTTCAAACTTTGAGGTACCCATAGCAAAACCTCCGAATATAGTAAAAGTAGTACTCGATGTTATATTGCCTTTGGAGTCATGGGTGAGTTGATTTTTCTGATTTAAGTCCCATTCCAATGTACTGCTGTTCCATATGTATTGTGCAACAAGCGTATCCCGTTCATTACCGTCCCTGAAATGAACTTCCTTTCTAAAGTAGTTATCAATTGAGTCTTTTGTCACAACACTGTCTAACACCATCATTGAAAGATTATTGGCATTCTGTTCTTGGAGAGCAATTGAACGTTTAGCATAAAGTGCAAAAATAGAATTTTCAGAAGAGATTGTTTTTAATTCTACTTTGTTTTGGTTCAAAACTGAAATAGACTCATCTAAACCCGCATTACTGGTAAGTGAGTTCTTTAATTGAGCAAATAGGGATATTACACCAAAGCTCAGAAAAACAATTACAGGTAAAATCTTTCTCATATTCTTTAAATTTTAATATTTATAAATAGTAAAGATATTTAGGGTTAATAAATTGTTAATTTATAATTGTAAATGTATAACAATCAGTTTAGTGAAAACAATCTCGCATGAATGAATGTTTCTCACCAGAAACTAAACATCATTTCTTTTAATAAAAATAAATATAGTTTATACTTCCAACCAACAATTTAACTGTCAGTAACTTATATTAGTATTGACAATCCAATTTTAAGCCATATAATAACTTTAACAAAGCAAACTGCTTGAAATAAAAAGTACTTTATCACAATAAATATCGTATTAATTATTACGGTATAAGTTCGTAGTAGAGAAAAAATAAAATTAGTGATATCCTGACCCGAACTCATATTACCACAGTCATTAACAAATAAAATAATTTATCAATACTTTGTAAAATAATTTCATTGACCTGATTTCTTCACTGAAAATAAAAGTGAATAGCAACAGCCTTAATACAAAAACAAACACTCGCTCTTGCACAACCCTCACATTTTTTGTATTTTTGCGCAACTTTTCAGTTCAATTGCACAACGCATTCAATCAAATGGAAAAAATTATTATTCTCGATTTTGGTTCTCAAACCACCCAGTTAATAGGTCGTCGTTTACGCGAATTAAACGAATACTGCGAAATTCTGCCATACAATAAGTTTCCTGAACAAACAGATGATATCAAAGGGGTGATTCTTTCGGGAAGTCCTTACTCTGTATATGATCCAACAGCTTTCAAAACCGATTTGAGCCAGATTCGCGGAAAATTTCCGGTATTGGGAATCTGTTACGGAGCGCAATTTATGGCTTACACTTCAAACGGAAACGTTGAATCGGCAGGCTCTCGCGAATATGGTCGTGCGAATCTTTCTTTTATCGACAGCAATGATTTATTGATGAAAGATATTCAATCCGGATCACAAATATGGATGTCGCATGGTGACAGCATAACGAAAATCCCTGAACATTTCAATAAAATTGCCAGTACAGACGATGTTGAACTAGCAGCATTCAAGGTAGATGGTGAGCAAACATGGGGTGTGCAGTTTCACCCGGAAGTTTATCACACAGTTGACGGAACCCAATTGCTCGAAAACTTCCTCAATATTTGCGGTTGTAAACGCGATTGGTCGCCAGCTTCTTTTGTTGAATCGACCGTTGCAGAGCTAAAAAAACAACTCGGAAATGACAAAGTAGTACTTGGTCTTTCTGGAGGTGTAGACTCCTCGGTAGCTGCCGTATTGCTCAACAAAGCCATTGGTAAAAACCTGACTTGTATTTTTGTTGATCATGGTTTGCTTCGCAAAAATGAGTTCGAAAACGTGATGAAAGATTACGAACACCTGGGTTTGAATGTAATCGGCGTAAATGTAAAAGAACGTTTTTATAAAGCATTAGAGGGAGTTTCCGATCCGGAACAAAAACGTAAAATCATTGGAAGCGGCTTTATCGACGTGTTCGACGAAGAAGCTCACAAAATAAAAGATGTAAAATGGTTGGCCCAAGGCACCATATATCCCGATATTATCGAATCGCTTTCCATTACAGGAACAGTGATCAAATCGCACCACAACGTGGGCGGACTTCCCGAAAAAATGCATTTAAAACTTTGTGAACCATTACGTTTGCTTTTCAAAGACGAAGTGCGCCGTGTGGGAACAGAATTGGGCATGATGCACCACCTGATCAAACGTCAACCTTTCCCTGGACCAGGCTTGGCCGTACGTATTCTGGGCGATATTACAGCTGAGAAAGTGCGTGTATTACAAGAAGCTGATGACATTTTTATCAATGGACTTCGTGAATGGAATCTGTATGATAAAGTTTGGCAAGCCGGTGTAATTCTGCTTCCTATACAATCCGTTGGTGTTATGGGTGACGAGCGCACCTACGAAAATGTCGTTGCACTACGCGCTGTTACTTCCACCGATGCCATGACAGCCGACTGGGCGCAACTTCCTTACGAGTTTCTGGCCAAAATGTCGAACGAAATCATCAACAAAGTAAAAGGTGTAAACCGTGTGGTGTATGATATCAGTTCCAAACCACCTGCAACTATTGAGTGGGAATAAAAGCCCCATAACCCCATAAAGGGGGAATATTAAAATATAGTTATAATTTTATTTCGTTTACAAAGCTAATCAAAAATCCTCCTTTAGGGGGATTTAGGGGGCTTCCATGATCGACACCCATTCCCATATTTATTCAGAAGAATTCGACACCGACCGTGATGAAACCATTCAACGCGCTAAAAAAGCTGGTGTTACGCATATCATTCTACCCAATGTAGATAGCGAAACATTGCCGCAAATGTTGGCTTTGGAAGCTGAATATCCGGATTTTTGTTATGCAGCTATTGGGCTCCATCCAACCAGCGTAAAAGAAAATTATCGCGAGGAACTGGCATTAATAAAAACAGAACTGGACCGCCGCAACTGGATAGCTATTGGAGAAATTGGCCTCGATCTATATTGGGACAAAACATTTCTGGCTGAACAAATCATTGCTTTTCAGCAGCAAATCGACTGGGTATTGGAATACAACTTACCTGTAATTATTCATGTTCGAGATTCGTTCAACGAAACCATGGAAGCATTGGCACCTTACAAAAACTCCGGTCTGAAAGGCGTTTTCCACAGCTTTACCGGAACAATTGAAGAAGCCCGTGAAATTATCGATTTTGGAGGATTTATGTTCGGGATCAACGGGATTGTCACTTTCAAAAATTCAGGATTAGCGGCTGTTGTTGAAGAAATAGACATGAAACACATTCTACTCGAAACCGATTCACCATACCTCACTCCCGCCCCACATCGAGGCAAGCGAAATGAAAGTGCATACGTTCAACTGGTTTCCAAAAAACTGGCAGAGATTTACAACCTTTCAGTAGACCAGATTAACGAACAAACAACTCTAAAAGCTAAATCATTATTTGAAATTTGTATATTGTTTACTTGTATTCGCTCGTTAAACCGATGGACAAATGGGGAAATATACATTCCTGTTTTATGCCCATTTGCCATTAAAATATTCGCAATATATGCAGAGGTAGAGCCTTTTCCGTTCGTCCCTGCCACGTGAATAAATTTTAGTTTTTTGTGTGGTGAACCAAGCCTACGGAGTAATTCCTCCGTAGCCTCAAGCCCAAGCTTTGAGCCTAAATGTAGTCTATCGTGTATGAATTCAATCGACTGTTCGTAGTTCATTACTTTAAACCATCTAACCCTATTTTAACTTTTTCAAGCATATCACGGTATTTTTCGCCCTTTTCTTTTTCCTGTGCAAGCACATTTGCAGGGGCTTTTGCAACAAAGCCTTCGTTTGAAAGCTTGCCCTCTACACGTTTTATTTCACCCTCAAGGCGTTTTAACTCTGCGGTAAGCCTTGCAATTTCTTTTTCTTTATCTACCAAGTCACCCTGTGGCATAAATATTTCCGCACGTTCTACTACAAGAGAAACTGCGTTTACTGGTATGTTTGAGCGGTCATCTGTGATTATAACTTCGTTTGCCCATGCAAGTTTTTTGAAAAATGCCTCGCCTTTTGAGAATGTGTCATTATCTTCTGTAACAATAACAAGAGTTGCTCTTTTTGATGGTGGAACATTCATTTCTGTACGCAGGTTACGAATACTCTTTATTGCATTTTTGATTATTTCTATTTGGCTAACTTCACTTGGGAAGTTTAATTTTTCGTCATACTCACACCATTTTGCAACCATAATGCTACCTTTTTCAACTGGTAGATAACCGTATATTTCCTCGGTTATAAATGGCATAAATGGGTGAAGAAGCTTTAAAACATTAGAAAGTACAAAAACAAGCACATTTTGTGGGTTTTTATCTGTGCCAAGGCGTGGCTTAACAAACTCAATATACCAGTCGCAAAGCTCATCCCATATAAAGT
>Ga0118677_10004785_pt1 | contig 24284 bp, 19 predicted proteins | sample AliMusrvi5mmetaG_FD_86154 | JGI IMG/M metagenome (GOLD analysis project Ga0118677, IMG submission 86154)
ATTTCCGTATTACTGGGCGCCAGCGAGATGATACGTTGCGGAACACCGTTGATCGTGACCTTGCGCCCTGCGACATCCGTGATGGTCATAGCCGATGGTGTGACCGTGGCGAGCAGTGCTGTCGCGGTCGGCACGTCGGTGGGTGCAGTTGTGGGCTTCGCCGTTGGTTCCGCCGTCGGCGCCTTTGTTGGCGCCGTGGTAGGTGCACTCGTCGGCATTGGCGTGACAGCGGGCGATGCACACCCGATGACGATCAACATCAGGATTGAAGCGACTGAATAGTGGACTGATCTGCGAATCATGGTGAACTCCGTGGATAGAATGTCAGGTGACTGCCATAGGCCAGATTCCTTCGACGCGGCGTGATGGCGCGCTTTCGAGTCATAGCGCATCTACCGTAATCTTCAACCCGGTCTTAGGCAGCCTCAATGAATCAATGAATCAAGCGCCAAAAGACAGGTTGAATATGGGGAAATGACCACCCGAGGCGATAGACATAACTATCAGGATGGTTGTGAATGGATTACTTGCGCTCGGCAATGGGAACGCTTGTAATACAAGAACATGGCACCGACGAGATACTTTAACGCCAAACATACTTACCTTCTCCTATCTGCGAGGTGGCTGGTATATGCATTCAAGGCGGGCGACCTGACTTGCCAAGCTTATTGGCTCACAGTTGCGCGACAGCGCCGGACTCTCACCGGCTTCGCCTTTACTGTCCTGACCATCCGGGGTTCAGGACACCTTGATGCCTCTTCAGTTGTTGGCAAGAGACTATCACAACCGAAACGCGATGTCGGGTATACCGCAGATTCGTGGACTAGGCATAGGGCACCGACTTCCAGGCGATTTCAAAGCGATCGCTATGTAGTTCGCACAAAGCGGCCAACACAGATTGGGCATTGTGGCGACACCAACCCTGACCGGGGCATTTCATGCGTTGTTGAACGACAGAACGATTAGCGCCCTCAACAGCGCCGCTACCAATGGGATAACCGGCAGATCGAAAGGCCGGATAGTTCATGCGGAGATGATAAGACTCAAAATAACCTTGGGCTTGATGCGCGACGGTGGTGTCGAGATTGAGTGCAGCAATAGCGCTGGCTACATCCAATGCTTTGCCACTCCAGAGGGCATCAAGTCGAGCATCGACCCAAGGTTGGGTGGCAGGAGAATTCTGGTCAAAAGCCGCATTCGCGGCAGCCCAGACACGCTGAGCAGCATGAGTCCAATCGACAACTGACACAATACCAGGAAAGTTGGCGGTAGTGATGCGGTCGATCCAACCGGCTGCGTCATTGGCCGAAGAGAGGATTGGACAGTTCTGCAAGCCACGGCGCAGACCTTCTGCATACTGATACCTGGCCATTGTGTCTGCATCCCACAAACCCGCCTGGTAACTGGAGTGGTGCAAGTGGATCAGCGGGTCATCGCCACGCCGACCGGTCTGTACAGTCCGTTCACCCGCACTACGCACCTCAACTTGCGAGATGGCTGTTACTTTGACTTCTTTCCAGCCTTCCTGACGCACCAGAATCATCACCCCATCACTCGAAATGCTCGCACGGTCACTGATAGGTGCAACTGGTTGCACGCACGACGTGCGTGGGCTCTCTCCTGCCGCCCCAAGTTCGTGCACTTGGGCAACTTCGCTGCTGCGCACTTCTGCAATCGCTGCTCCAAATCCCTCAGTAATGCGCTGTACACTGTCAGCCGACATCTTGTCTCCTATCGCTTGCTCATACGCCTGCGCCGCGCGTTCGAATGACGGCGCCTGTAATCCTTGCCGTGTCGCTACTTGTGCTGCCCCTTCGCTCCACTGGTCATGCCGCAGTCTCAGTACTCGATCCAGGGGGGAAAATCGTCTCCCCACAGCCACTTGGGCAGACGTAATAGCTCCGCTCCACTCGCGTTTGCCCTTCTAGCCCATGTATCGTCTTGTCTCGTATCTCGTGCAGTTTCATCACCTTACCGCACTTCGAACATTTGGGTGCGTTTAGTTCGCTCTTGTGCTGGCGCGTGTTGATCAGTATCCCTAACGTCTCTCCCATCAACTCGCGCCGTTGTTCGCGCGCCTTATGCTCTATTTCTCCGAAGCTTGCCTCCGGATGTCCGTCATACCATTCCTCTAACGCGTCATACATCGCTGCCGCTCGCGTTATGAACTCCTCACGCCTTTGTACTCGACTCTTTACTGCCTTTCCCATGCTTGTCAACCCTCCGTTCTCCTATTCTCCCCCAGTCGCCGAAAAGTTACCCACGAATCTGCGGTATACCCTAATTTCACCGCCAACCTGCTCAACAGCAGCTTCCTCACCTTTGCCGGCAGCCTGATCAGTTCGGGGGTGATTCTGCCGCTGTTTGTGAGCAACCTGTCCGACAGCAAGGTGCTGGTTGGCCTGATTATGACGATCAGCTTCGCCGGGGTGTCTGTCCCACAGCTATTTGCGACGCCCATCATCGCGCGTTTTCCGCAGATCAAGAAGTTGCTGGTTCCCTCCGTGCTTATCGCCGAGCGGTTGCCATTACTGCTGCTCGGACTGGCCATCTTCCTGCTCGTGCCGCTCAACCCGCCACTGGCGCTGGTGGTCTTTTTTATCCTCCTGACCTGGAATACAGTGGGGGCGGGTTTCAATGCCGTGGGCATGCAGGAGCTGTATGCGCGCATCATCCCGTTGGAGAAGCGCGGGCGGCTGACCGGGATCGCCGGAGTGGTTGGCATCGGCCTGGCGGTGATCGGCGCGATCGTCAATCGCACCGTCCTGGAACGGTTTGCTTTTCCCAACGGGTATGCACTGCTTTTCCTGGGCGCCGGGGTGTGCTCGCTGATCGCCTGGTTCTGGCTGACGCGCGTTCACGAGCCCTGGCTCGCGGCGCCTCCGCGGGCGCAGGGGTACGCCGCCTTCTTAAAAAAGATCCCGTCCGTCTTACGGGCGGACGCGAACTACTCGCGCTTCATCATCTCGATGTGCGTGCTCTACCTGGGCGGGATGTCGGGCAACTTCCTGGCTGTGGCGGCCAAGGAACGCTGGGGGCTGCCCGAAAGCGTGATCGTGACCTTCCCGATCGCCATGTACCTGGGGCAGGCGGTGGGCAACCTGGTGTGCGGCTGGATCGCCGACCGCATCGGCTACAAAGTGTTGCAGATTATTGCCAACGCAGCCAACGTCGCGTTACTCCTGGTCGCCATCCTGACCTCGTCGCCGATGTTGTTCTACCTCGTCTTCGCGCTCAAGGGTCTGTCAATCGCCGCAGACATCCTCGGCAATATGATCACCTTTGAGTTCAGCTCGCTGGAAATGCGCCCGACGTATATCGGAATTTACAACACTATCACCGGCGCGGTATTTATTTTCTCGCCGCTCTTTGCGGGCGTGCTGGCGGAGCGGTTGGGGTATGCCGGTCTGTTTGGCATCACTGCCGCGATCACGGTGCTTGGGATAGTGATGCTGCAGTTCTTCGTGCGCGACCCACGCACCCTTACTCGGAGTCATTAGCAAACCCTTCGGGTGTATAGGGCGAGATTACGATTCGATCAGGCACACCCGAAGGGTTTACGCTGTTATAGTAGATTGCATGTCAGACGCAGCACCGAGCGCCGAAGTAGCGCCCCTGTCCGATGCCGTGGCGGGCACACTTACCTATACCATTCCAGCAGGTCTATTGGGCAAAGTGGCGCCTGGTGTGGCCGTCGTTGTGCAACTGCGTAATCGCCTGGTTGCCGGGATTGTTACGTCCCTTGCGGATGGCGCGACAGCGCAGCCAAAAGCCCGCCTTGACTACGCTCTGAAGCCGATCCAATCGGTGATTGACGACAAACCCGCGCTGAATCCGGACCAACTGTCCCTCGCGCGCTGGATGTCAGCCGAGTACCACGCTCCGCTCGGTCGCTGTTGCGCGTTGATGATCCCGCCGGGTTACACGCCCAGTTCAGCCTATCTGTACCAGCTTGTCAACGAGGCGCAGCAACCCTCGGCGCAGCCGGTTACGGATGTGCGCTCGCAGATCATCACGCTGTTACAAGTCAAAGGCGCGCAGACCGAGTCAAAACTCAAAGTTGCTCTGCGCAAGGAGAAGCGTTGGCGATCGGCGCTCAAAGCGCTGGTGGACGATGGCATTGTCGCGCGCACTTCGACGCTTGAGCCAGTCGCGGTCAAACCGCGCCGCACCACCATGGCTCAGCTCGTGATATCCGATGCGACGCTTGAGATTGTGAGGGCCAACATGACTGCGGAAGTGCAGGCGCGCCCGCACCGCGCCACGGTGCTCAACCGGCGTTTGTCGATACTCAACTACCTGCAGCAGCACGATCGGCTTGCCTGGGCTGAGTGGATCCTCGCTGAAACCGGCGCCAACCGGGCGGATATCGATTGGCTGGCCGAGCGCGATTACGTGCTTCTCGGCGACGCCGAGCGCTGGCGCGATCCGCTGGCGGATATTGACTATGTGGTGTCCAGCCCGCCGCCGCTCACAAGCGATCAGGCGCGCGCATGGGAGGCCGTCCAGCAAGCGATGCAGGGGGAGGGTAGGACGCCAGAACATGCGTCTGGACGCAAGGTCATGCGCCGCCCGCAGTTTCTTTTGCGCGGCGTCACGGGGTCTGGCAAGACCGAGGTCTACATGCGAGCCGTCGACCAGGTGTTGCAACGCGGACAGGCCGCGCTGGTGCTTGTGCCCGAGATCAGCCTGACGCCGCAAACTGCGCGGCGCTTTCTATCGCGATTTCCCGGCAAGGTGGCCCTCATCCACAGCCGCTTGAAACCCGGTGAACGCTACGATACCTGGCGCAGAATCCGCTCGGGCGAACTGTCGGTCGTTGTCGGCGCGCGCTCGGCGCTTTTCAGCCCTGTGCCAAAGCTGGGCTTGATCGTCATCGATGAGGAACACGACCATTCCTATAAATCCAGTTGGGTGCCCTGTTACGATGCGCGTCGCGTGGCGATCCAGTATGCCAGCGCAACCGGCGCGACGTTGATCCTGGGGAGCGCGACCCCCTCGCTTGAGGTGTGGCGCATGGCGCAGGAGGACCAGATTCGCGTGCTGGAACTGCCCAATCGCGTGCGCAGCCACATGCACCGGATAGCAGATCAGGCCGCCCGGTTAGGCGTGCATCCCGTTGCAAAACCCGAAGCTGCTTTGAGTCCCCAGGGGGCAGACGTAGTCATGTACCAGCCGATGCCGGATGTGCAGGTGATCGATATGCGCGCCGAGTTGCGCGGCGGGAACATGAGCATGTTCAGCGGCGCGTTGACGATTGCGCTGACTGAGACCCTGCGACGCGGTGAACAGGCTATTATCTTCCTCAACCGGCGCGGCAGTGCGTCGTGCGTCCTTTGTCGCGATTGCGGTCATGCGTTGCGTTGTCCCAATGACGACACGCCGCTCACCTATCACCAGCCTTTGGACGCGCGTAGCGCGGGTAGCCCTAAGGCCAAAGAAAAGAGTCAGTCACGCGAAGCGAGCCTGAAGTGTCATACCTGCAACCATACCGAACGCGTCCCATCTGCTTGTCCTGTCTGCGGCAGCCCCCGTATCCGGTTTATCGGTATCGGGACGCAGAAGGTCGAGCAGGCGATCCACGAACAGTTCCCGCGCGCGCGCGTGGTGCGGTGGGACAAAGACGCCAGTATCGGCGCCGGGCGCACGAGCGCCGATCAGCTGTTGCAGCGCTTTGTAAACCAGCAAGCCGATGTGCTGGTCGGCACGCAGATGATTGCAAAAGGGCTCGACCTGCCGCTCGTGACGCTGGTTGGCGTCGTCCTTGCGGATGTGGGGTTGTTTCTGCCCGATTTTCGCGCATCCGAGCGCGGCTTCGATCTCATTGAGCAGGTTGCAGGACGGGCAGGGCGCAGCCTTCTGACGGGTAAAGTGATCGTGCAGACCTATAACCCCGATCACCCCGCGATTACGTTCGCCACGACGCACGACGTGGCCGGTTTTGCGCGCTTTGAGCTGGCGCAACGCAGGATGTTGAACCTGCCACCGTACATCCGGCTGGTGCGGTTTGAGTTCGATCACGAAGACGATGCAAAGGCGCGCCTGGCGTGCGAACTGCTGGCGCGGCAGTTGCGCCGCCGCGTGCCCGCACAAACCGATATCATCGGGCCGTCACAGGCCTATTTTGCCCGCCGCAACAACCGCTTTCGCTGGCAGTTGTTTGTGCGAACGCTATCTCCCCGGACGCTACTGGATGGGTTGGAAATTCCCCGCGAGTGCGAAGTGGACGTTGACCCGGTCAACATGCTGTAAAGCGCGCAAAGCGCGCGAAGCGCGTAACGTCAAGGCGTCGCCAGAAGCGCTTCCGCCACGACGCCAAATGAGGCCACCGTGTTGATTGATGAAGCCAGCGTGATATCAAATGGCTGTGCAGCGTTGGGCGCGAGCAGCCCCTCGGCGACCACGACATCGCGAAAGCCGATGACGCGCTTCTCCGCATCGTAGGTGGTGACGATCACGCGCACCTTGGTTGCATCGACTTTGTCCGCGTTGGTGAGTTCGCCGGTGACCTGATACTGTGATCCTTTTGCGGCGCCGCTGGTTTTGGCGACCTTGATCTGTGCATAGCGCGATGCGGGGTCCACCGTCTCGCCGCGCAACGGCGTGATGCTGAACTTGGCATAGGTCGCCGGCGGGTCGGTAAACAGCAATCGGAATGGTGAACTCTGACCGGCAGGGACGACCTGCAACGCCACCAGGAAGGGTTCGACCAGCAACGTCTGGTCGGCCTGATCCAACAACGATATTTGCAATTGGACGTTGCCAAGCGCATTGGGGCCGGGATTGAACACTTCCCCCAGGCACTCCAGGCTGCCAACGGGCGTCTTGTACACATTCAATCCACGGATCGCGTATGGGCCTGGGGTGGGCGAGGGTAATAAGGCGTTGTTGGACTGAGCCGACACCGGGCCGACGGGGATGATTAGAATCGCGCCGATCTGGAGTGTTGCCGGGTCGATTTTGTTGATAGACATCAAGTCCGCGACACTGACGCCAAACTTATTAGCGATCACAATCGGCGAGTCGCCATCCTGAACCTTGTATGTGACGGGTGTCGGCGACGGCGTCGGCTCGCGCGGGGCGACCAGCGTCGCTGCCGCCTGGGTTGGCGTTGGATGCGGTGTGATAGTTGGGCGTGGTGTGGGAAGGGGTATGGTCGCTGACGGCACAGGCGTTCTTTCCACCACGGCGCCGCTACAGGCGCTCATCATAAACAACACAGCCGCCCATACTGGGAGTGTCTTTCGAATCATGCGGGAGATCAACATTGCTCTTAAGCATTATACTGTCTGCGCAACGAACAGTTACAAGCAGAACATGAGACACAAGCGACAAATCACCCTTCTGCTGCTCTTTGCCTTGTTGGTTGCCTGGGGCGGTGCGTCCTCTTCACACATCAATCCTGCAGCACAGAATCCCGCTGTCCCCACAGCGATGCCGCGATCGCTCATCACGCCTCTCGCGAAAACGACGGTTATCCCCGCGACATCAGCGCCCGGTCAGCCCCGGCGCACCCCGCTGCCTCTAGGCACCCCGCGCGAGGTCGCGACTCCTGCGAGTCTGAATCCATATGCCGGCGCTCTGTTGCCCTCATACGAAGGCGATGTGGGGCAGGCCCCTGACGCCACGCGATATGACATTGACATCACGATCGATGCAGATATGCAGCACGTATACGGCGCCCAACAGGTCGTGGTTGTGAACCATGCAGCAGACCCGTTGACAGAACTGATGCTCCGCTTGTACCCGAATACGGAATATCTGGGCGGGAGTATGCACGTTCAGGATGTTCACATCAACGGCGCCTCTGTGCTACCCATCCCGTATGTCCGCGCGGTTGCAGGCAGCTCAGTTACGGATTCCCAACGACTGACCGATACGTCAGTAGTGAGCATCCCGCTAAACGAGCCGGTGCTGCCCGGTCATGCGGTGAGTCTCAGCCTGGAGTACGTCATTACGGCGCCGCTTCGATCCAACAGCGGGTATCGCACCTTTGGCTGGGTCGATCAGGTGCTGGCGTTGCCAGATGCGTACGCCATGATCCCCGTGCATGATCAGCGCGGCTGGCGGGTGGATGCGGCGCCCGACTACGGCGATATCGTTTTTGCCGAAGCCAGCCTGTACCGCGTGCGCATCACGGCCCCATCTGATCTGGTCATTGTCGCGACGGGTGCTTGCACACAGACGCCTCTCGATCCTCAAATAGCGCCGCCATCCGATGTGCTGTTGCATCAATCAGTGACGTCATGCGTCGCCGGGCCGGTGCGGGACTTCGCAATACACGCCAGCCGCGAGTATCGCGTCGTGTCTGCGCCGGTTGCGGCCGCCGGCGGCGATGTGCTGGTGAGCAGCTACTACCTGCCTGGCAATCAACAAGCCGCCCAGCATGTGCTCGATTATGCCAGTGCAGCGTTGCTGTTTTATGAAAGCCGTTTTGGGGTCTATCCCTACAAAGAACTGAAGGTGTTTCCATCCGGGACGACTGCGGGCGGGATAGAGTATCCAATGCTCGCGGGGGTGCTGGACACCTTGTACAGCGGGGATCCGGGGTATCTGGAGTGGATTGTCGCGCATGAGGTGGCGCACCAGTGGTGGTATGGGATGCTGGGCAGCGATCAGATCAACGAGCCGTGGCTTGACGAATCGCTGGCGCAATACAGCACCTTGCTCTACATGGAACAGCGCCATGGGGCGGACTATGCGGCGGGTCTGCGAGAGCAACGCCTGATCGCGCGATATCACGCCGAACTGGACGCGGGGAAGGATACTATCGTCGATCAACCGACGCTTGGGTTTGACCGCGCGCTCTATTTTCCGATTGTGTATGGCAAAGGCCCATTATTCTACGACGAGGTCAGGCGCACTGTCGGTGACGCCCGGTTTATTTTGTGGCTACACACCTACTTTGAAAAGAACCGCTACGGGATCGTCCATCGCGAGGACCTGCTCACGGTCGCAGACGATCTGGGTATGGGTGTGACGGTGCGTCAGGCCTTTGACAAGTGGATGCACGGGGTATTTATCCGATAGCGATAGCGGCAGATGTCTCGCGAAGCGTCTTGGAGAAGTCAGACATCTGCCGCTATTCTCACTTCGTCAACGCGCATCCGCTCGCGTTTCTTGCCCGCATCAGCCGCATACCCGAGGGTGATCAGCGCCTGGGGCTCCCAGTCATCGGGCAGGCTCAGCGTCTCTCTCACGACGGCCTGGCAGAACAGGGGTGCGCACATCCAGCAGGCGCCAATTCCGAGTTCTGTTGCGCGCAACAGGATATTCTCAATGGCCGCCGCCACTGCTTGTCCAGCCATCCACCGCTCCGCCGTGTTGCGCCTTTCATCGGGATACATATCCATGTCGCGCATGCTCATGCAAGCGAGGATCGCAGCGGGCGCCGAAGTAATCCGCTGGTGGGAGCGGCCCGTGTCGCGCTCAATCGCGTCGGGCGGCACGCCGTCGCGGGTCAGGTCGGATCGAAGCTGGTTGCCCATCGCGCCCGCCAGCGAGTAGCGGGTAGCGCCGCTGACGATGGCAAATCGCCAGGGCTGGCGATTGTGCGGGGATGGGGCGCGGATGGCCGCTTCGATCAAGTCATCGATAATCGCTGGCGCGATTTCCTGCGACGTGTAGCGCCGGATCATCCGCCTGCGGAAAATGGGCGAGGGCGTTTCCATCCTATAGGATTCAGAGCAATGACGTTGTCACGTTGTCACGCGGCACTATGCGTACAGGTTCATCTGCGCCGTGCGATAGATCTCTTCCGCCGTGCCATCGCGCCGCGTATACGTGACGCCGCGCACCAGCACCGCCGGCACCCCTTCTGCGGCCTGCCCGAGCAGCAAGGTCGCCGCAGAAGCGACCATGTCGGCCAGGCCGATGTCTGTGTGTTGCAGCGCGTAACCAAACAAGTCCGGCCGGCCGCGCCAGTCCTCAACGCCGGGCATCCCCGCGACGCCAACCGCCACGCCGACGGTTCCCAGCCGGTGTGGCCGGCCGTGGCTGTCGACGATGACGACCGCAATATGGACGCCGAATGCCTGTGATAGTGCGGCGCACAGTTCTGCCGCAGTGCGGTCTGGCGCAGTCGGCATGAGCAGGACGACGTCGATGTCGGTCGACACGTTGGAGTGGTCGATGGCGGCATTAGCCGATACAAACCCCAGGTTGTGCTGGGTGATCAACACGCCAGGCGCAGCACGCGACACCGAGCGGGATTCGCGCAGGATCAGCTCCACCAGGCGCGGGTCTTTGCGGGTGACTTGAGCCAGCTCATTGGCCCGTTCCGACGGCGTCACGTCCCGCAGGTTGACGAATTGACCCTCGGCCTTCGAGATGATTTTGGAGGTCACGACGAGCACGTCATTTTCATGCGGCTGCAATGGCGCAAGCGCCGTAAGCAGCATCGCGCACAGATTGTCGCCCGGCTGGATGATCGGCAGCCCTTCGATTGGAAAGAGTTCAACCATGCGTTTTTTCTTAAAGTCCTGTAATCCGGATGCCCGCGCCCTTGATCTTGTGGCGCTTGTTGATGCCAAGCAGGATCGGCGTCAGTCCTTCCACCACACCGGCGTTGTCGATCGGGCCGGCGTCCCATCCGCGCATGGAGGCGTCTTCGACGAGCTTGAACACCTGCTTCTTGGCTTCGTCGTTGTCGCCGCATACCAGCACGTCGCAGTCGATCATGCTATTCAGCTTCTTCAGGTGGGTGGACGAGATATTCTGGAACGCGGCCACGACATGGACGCCGCTTCCCAGAAGCGCCTGAGCTTCCTTCGCGGCAGAGCCGCCGGGGGGGACGCTCACGCGCGTGAAATCCGCCGTGTTGACCGGCACTGTCACATCGACTAAAACCTTGCCTTGCAAGGCAGCCTTGACGCTGTTGAGCGTGTCCACGTGCGCCGCATAGGGAACGGTTAACACCGCAATATCTGCATTTTGCGCGGCCGTCAGATTGTCCGCGCCAGCGATGGCCGGCCCGGCGGCGCCCAGCGCCAGATTCAGTTCATCGGCCACTTTCTGGGCCTTGGCCGCATCGCGCGAGCCAATCACCACCTCATGTCCTTTGGCTGCCCAGCGCATAGCCAGGCCGGAACCTTCTTTGCCTGTTCCGCCCAATACCGCGATTTTCATAAACTCATAATTCCTGATTCATAATCTCTTTGGTAATTCTACCGCCGTACTACAATCATGCGCAACGTATGAAGCGATCACTATCGATTAGGCGCCTGCTGCGTCCGCTGATGGTTGTTGGCGGCGTGATCATCCTGGGTCTGCTGGCGTGGTTTGTGTTTGGCCAGGCGCAGCAGCAACCCGGTGAGGCGCGCGCCACCGTCAGCGGGCTGCCCAGTGGAGCAAGCGAGTACAACACCGAATTTGCGCGCGCGCTCCAGCCACGCGCCTTTGTCTTTCCAGCCGACCACGGGCCGCACCCCGATTTTCAGACGGAGTGGTGGTATTACACCGGCAACGTGACGGACGCGACCGGCCGGCACTTTGGCTATCAACTCACCTTCTTTCGCCGGGCATTGTTGCCGCTGCAGGAAGTGCAGGCGCGCGAATCGGCGCTGGCGCCGAGTCAGATCTACTTTGCGCATTTTGCCGTCACGGACAGCGCCGCCGACAAACACGCCTCCGCAGAGCGTTTCAGTCGAGGGGCGGGGGGGCTGGCAGGCGCGAACGCGGATCCCTACAAGGTTTACCTGGAGAACTGGTCTGCGGTCGGGCTCAATCAGACCGGCGATGCGATTCGGCTGTCGGCGCAAAACGGCGCGTACAGCATCACGCTCACCCTGAAGTCCATCAAACCGATTGCCCGTCACGGCAATCAGGGGCTGAGCGCCAAGAGCGACACCCCCGGCAATGCGTCGTACTATTACTCGTTCACCCGTCTGCAAACCGAAGGCAGCATTCAGACGGAAAGCGGCGCCTTTGATGTCACGGGGCAAAGCTGGATGGATCACGAGTGGAGCACCAGCGCTCTCGGTCCGAACGCGCAGGGCTGGGACTGGTATGCGTTGCAGTTGAGCGACCAGCGCGAGTTGATGCTGTATCGCTTCCGCAACACGGACGGAACCATCGACCCCGTCTCAGGCGGCACGTTGATACAGCCTGACGGCAGCACGCGGGTATTGCGCCAGGATCAGATCGTGATCGACGTGCTGGATCAATGGCGCAGCCCGGACAATGGGGCGGTCTACCCGGTCAAATGGCGCGTCAGAATCCCCGACTACAGCGTTGATTTGCAGGTCGAGGCGCGCATCAAGGATCAACAGATGAACGTGTCGATCACCTATTGGGAAGGGGCGGTAAAAATCACCGGCCAGAGCGACAACGCACCCGTTACCGGGGTGGGGTATGTCGAACTGACCGGCTACCTGGACTCGATCAACGGCAAGTTTTAAGGCGCTAAGCGAGCGCCGCGTCCAACGCCTCGCCCAGTGAGCGCGCCGTGATCAGTTGCAGGCTGCTCGCAGGCGACTCGACCGGTCGCGCTGTTTTGGGAATTAGACAACGCTTGAAGCCCAGCTTCGCGACTTCATTCAACCGCGCGCTGATATGACCCACCGACCGTATCTCGCCGCTCAGGCCAATCTCCCCGATGATCGCCATGTCGGTCGGCACGGGCTGGCCCTTGTTGGCGCTGGCAATGGCAATCGCGACGGCGAGATCGGCGGCTGGTTCGTCAATGCTCATCCCGCCGACGATATTGATGAACACGTCCTGATCGTGCAGACGCAAGCCGATCCGTTTCGCCAGCACCGCCAGCAGGATAAACAGGCGGTTGTAGTCAAAGCCATTCACGGTGCGACGCGCCATCGGGTTCTGTGTGAATGACGTGAGTGCCTGGACTTCGACCAGCAACGGCCGTGTGCCTTCCATCGTGACGGCAATGGATGAGCCGGGCGCGTTCATCATGCGCTCGGCGAGGAAGGCCTCGCTCGGATTCGTCACCTCGATCATCCCGCTGCCGGCCATTTCAAACACGCCGACCTCGCTGGTGGTTCCGAAGCGGTTTTTGATGGAGCGCAGCAGGCGCAGGGCGTGGAAGCGGTCGCCTTCCAGTTGCAACACCGTATCCACGATGTGCTCCAGCACCTTTGGCCCCGCGATGGATCCGTCCTTTGTCACATGCCCGACGATGAACACCGGGATGCCTGATGACTTCGCCATGGCCTGCAGCCGTTGCGCGCACTCGCGCACCTGGGTGACAGTGCCTGGGCTCGACGGGATGCTATCGAGATACATGGTCTGGATCGAGTCGACGATCGCGAGGCGCGGGCGCATGCTCTCGATCTGGTAGATCATGTTGTCGAGGTTTGTATCCGTGAGCAGGAACAGATCGCTCTGTCCAACCCCCAGCCGCTCCGCGCGCATCTTGAGTTGCTGCAAGCTTTCCTCGCCGCTTACATACAACGTCGTCCCCGCGGTCTTCGCAACCGACACCGCGGCCTGCAATAGCAGCGTGGATTTGCCTATGCCCGGCTCGCCGCCGATCAACACCAGCGACCCAGGCACGATCCCGCCGCCAAGCACGCGCGAGAACTCGCCGATGTCCAGCGCCAAACGCTTGATGTCCTCGGCGCTGATCTCGCTGAGCTTCTGCGGGACTGAGGCCGATATCGGCGCGCGATGCGTCTCGGACTTGTTTTCCGCGAACACTTCCTCGACGAGCGTGTTCCATTCACCGCAATCGGGGCACTTGCCGGCCCACTTGATCTGCGCATTGCCGCAACTGGAGCACACATAACGCGTCTTGAGCTTAGGCACTGTTTTTGGCATGGGATAAGTGTAGCACGGATGTTCTGCGGATCGCATTGCGGCGCCCATCATTCTTTGAAGCAAGCGGGCGACAGGTACAATCACACACGACGCAGTTGCAATCAACTTGGGAATCTTAAAATGTCAGGAAAAAGTCTGAACAGTCAACCATGCCCACGCTAAACTGGATCGGCAAGGAAGCAGTCATTAATCATCATCTGCAGGTGCCCTATCGTCTGATTCGCAGCGACGACGACGCGTCGCCCGGCGCAGCCGGGGCGGGAAATCTGCTCATCGAGGGTGATAATCTGCACGCGCTCAAGGCGCTGCTGCCGTATTACAGAAGCTCGATCAAATGCATCTACATCGACCCACCTTACAACACAGGAAATCAACAGTGGGTCTACAACGATAATGTTAATTCTCCTGAGATGCGCAAATGGTTGGGCGAGGCTGTGGGGAGTGAAGCAGAGGATCTGTCTCGTCACGATAAATGGCTCTGTATGATGTATCCTCGCCTGTCTTTACTTCGTGACTTGCTTCGTGACGATGGCACGATTTTTATTAGCATTGACGACAATGAGTATAGCTATCTGCTATGCATCATGGATGAGATTTTCGGGCGAGGTAACTTTGTGGGGACGATTGTTTGGAAGAATGTTACTGACAACAATCCGACTAATATTAGCGTTGAACATGAGTATGTAATGTGCTACGCCAAAAGGAAGGATCTGCTGCCCCCAGTATGGAAGTCTGCCACACTGCCTGTTAAAGATCGCCTTATTGAGGTTGGCAGCGACTTCATCAACCGTTATCCTGACATCCAAAAGCGCCAGGAAACCTATACCGAATGGTTCCGAAAGAACAAGAGTTTTTTGTGGCCATTTGACCGGTATAAATACATCGATGATGGTGGAATCTACACTGGTAGTCAGAGTGTGCACAACCCTGGTAAAGAAGGATACCGCTACGATGTGCTTCACCCAAACGGAAAGCCATCCACACAACCTCTCATGGGATATAGATTTCCGTGGGACTCCATGCAGAAGCTTCTTAACGAGAAGCGAATCCTGTTTGGCGAAGACGAGACAAAGATTGTCGAGCTAAAGGTTTACGTACAAGACTATCGATCCAAACTCTCCAGCTTATTCGAACTTGACGGTAGGGTTGGGACTAACGAGTTGAAGAATATATTCCCAGAGAGCAAGCGTCCATTCGATTTTCCAAAGCCAACTGCCCTTATTGAAGAAATACTAAGTTTTACAACACAAGGAGACGATATAGTACTTGACTCGTTTGCCGGTTCTGGCACAACAGGACACGCTGTATGGAAACTTAATCAACAAGATCGTGGTAGTCGTCGATTCATTCTGATCGAGATTGATGCGCAAGTCGCTCGTAAAATTACGGCAGAACGCCTGAAGCGAGTCAAGGCCAGTCAATCTGATTCGCAACTCAATCTACTCGATAACGAAGTGCCAACGCCCAGCTTTCGCTATTGCCATCTGGATGATCCACTGTTTGATGAGCACGGCCAGATACGGGAAGTCGTGACGTTCAGCGATCTGGCGCACCACATCTACTTTTCCGAAACCGGCGTCCCTTTGCCAAAAGCAGTTGATGGTCAGCGACCGCTGATCGGGACTGCAAATGATGTTGCCTATTACCTGCTGTGGGCTGGGCGCGGCAGTGTGAATGTATTGGACAGCGTGACATTGGCAAAGTTCAAGCACGCTGGCCCAAAGGTGGTTTATGCCGATAAGTGCCGCCTTACTGATTCGCAGTTGCGCCGGGCAAACGTAGTGTTTCGCCAGATCCCGTACTCCATCAAGGTGAATTGATGCTCACACCGAAGACGTACCAGCAAAACACACTTGACACGCTGCGTGATTACCTGCGTCTGGCGATTGTCGACGGCGCAAAGCGGGCTTTCATCAATATCGCTGAACGTCCGTATCACGCCGTTGAGCAGGTGCCGGACGCGCCGTATATCTGTCTGCGCGTGCCCACCGGCGGCGGCAAGACCTTAATGGCGTGTCATGCTGTTGGCATCGTCACCCAGGAATACCTGCGCCAGGAACACTCCGTGGTGTTGTGGCTGGTGCCGACCAACACCATCCGCGAACAGACCATCGACGCGTTGCGCAATCGCCTGCACCCGTATCGCCAGGCGCTGGACGGCGCCTTGAATCAGCAAGTCGCCATAATGGACTTGACTGAAGCGTTGTTCGTTCGACGCGCCATTCTGGACAGCCAGACGGTGATCATCGTTTCGACGCTGGCTGCACTGCGCGTGGAGGATACGGATGGGCGCAGAGTGTACGACCAGAATGGCGCACTGATGCCCTGCCTGGACGGCCTGCCCGATCCCATTGTCGCTACTCTGGAACGCTACCAAAACGGCAGCCCTGTGCCATCGCTGGCGAATGTGCTGAAAACGCGCCGGCCGATGATCATCATGGATGAGGCTCACAACGCGCGCACCGAGTTGTCCTTCGACACATTGGCCAGGTTCAGCCCTTCATGCATCATCGAATTTACCGCCACACCGGTCAGACCGCCATTGCCGAATTCGAGCAACGTGTTGTGCCATGTCTCCGCCTATGAGCTCAAAGCCGAGCACATGATCAAGCTGCCGATTGAGCTTGAGACCAACGGCGACTGGCGGACAACGATTGCCGCCGCGATGACCAAGCGCGCTGCTCTGGAGGATCTGGCGCAACGCGAGCGCGCCATGACCGGTGAGTATGTGCGCCCCATAGTCCTGTTGCAGGCACAACCCCGCCGCCAGCGCGGAGAAAGCCTGACGGTTGAGGTGGTCAAGGGATGCTTGCTCGAACTTGGCATCCCGCCCGAACAAATCGCGATCGAGACCGGTGAGTCAAGGGAAGTCAAAAAGTGGGAGGATGACAACAGGAAAACGCTCTTTGACGAAACATGCCCCATCCGGTTCATCATCACGGTTCAGGCTTTGCGCGAAGGGTGGGACTGCGCTTTTGCGTACATTCTGTGCTCCGTGGCCGAATCAGGTTCGGCTACTGCGGTGGAGCAGATTATCGGTCGCGTTTTGCGTATGCCCAAAGCTGTGCGCAAGCAGCACGACGATCTCAACCATGCCTACGCCTACGTCACCTCCTATCGTTTCACGGATGCGGCTCAGGCGGTTGAGGGGCTGGCGATGGCGCTTGAGGCCAATGGCTTCAGCCGTTTTGAGGCCAACGCCGAGATCGTGGCGCAGCTTTCGCTGGGGATAGAGTCGACGCCTTTGTTCCGGCCTGCGGACATCGCGCTCCAGACGCCAGCCGAGCGCGGCGCATTGTTGGAGGTGCCACAACTGGCGCTTGCAATAGACGATGCGCTGGTGACGGTTGAGCAGGACTTATTCCTGCCGCCAACATGGGAACTATCAAAGTGTGACGCGATGCTCACCGAAGAAGAGTTCTCGACGCGAGCCACAACGAGCCTGACGGCTGAGATCGATGTCAACCGGAAAGGGGTGGTTGAGCGGCATGTGGCGTACACCTTGCATCCACAACTGGCCTTGTGGGTTCCGTCACCGGTGACAACGGCTGATGAGCTTGTCCTGTGGCTCGACCGCAGCATTCCTCATCGGGGCATCGATCTGGTCGATATGCAGACCTACTTGTTGCGGCTGGCGCAGGGGCTGACTTTGACGCGTGGAATGTCTCTGGATCAGCTTTCGAGTGAGCGATATCGGCTGCGCGATGCGGCGATGCTCAAGATCAGGCGCCATCAAGAGGCGGCGATGAAAGTGGGCTTTCAACAGACGCTGTTTGCGGATAACGCCCCGGTCGTCGTGAGCGCAGAGCGGGTGTTCACCTTCAACCCCAACTATTACCCGGCCAATACAACGACGGATGTGGTTTTTCGCAAGCATTACTACCGCGCCGTGGGGGCGATGAACGACGAGGAACTCAGGTGCGCGCAGTTCATCGACACGTTGCCCCAGGTGAAGTACTGGGTGCGCAACCTGGAACGTCGCGAGGACTTCTCCTTCTGGCTGCCCACGTCAAGCGATAAGTTCTATCCGGACTTCCTGATGTTGCTAAATGACGACCGGGTTGTAGCCGCCGAGTATAAGGGCGGGTTCCTGCTTACCGGCGATGATACCAAAGAGAAGCTGGCGGTCGGGCGGTTGTGGGAAGCACGCAGCAAAGGGCGGTGTGCGTTCCTTTTACTGACGGTGGATGACTTTGAGCCCAGACTGCGCGCCTGCGCCGGCTGACTATCGTAAAAACAACCAGGGGCCGCAGTGGTTATTTACGCCGCTACGTCCCCTGGTTCGGCTCAGGGATTACTGTTTCTCAGCACCACAATCCAGATTAGTGTGTGCCTGGGCGCGACGGTCACGCCCACGCTGCTGCTGTTGTTGTCGTCGTCACTATCCAGCGCAGCAGTGGTGATGACGGCGGTGTTGGTAAAGATGCCGGATGGATACGTAGCGCTCAGTTGTCCGCTGATCGTGATGACGCCGCTCTGGGCTACGGCCAATGGGGCAATGTTCCACGCGTAGCCTGTGCCGTTCACCTGCGTGATGGCGACGCCGCTGCTGATAACGCTTGCGCCCGTAACGCTGATGGGAATGATATCGGTGATCATGATGCCTGCGACCGGAACATTACCCACGTTGGAAAAGGTGAGTGTGTAAGTGATAGGCTGTCCCGTGACTACGTTAGTTCGGTTTACGGTCTTGACGATGCTCAGGTCAGTAATTGGCCCTGTGGCGATGGGGGGAGAGCCGTGGGTATCCATCGTCACTGCGCCATGGAGCGCCAGAGCTCTACCGAGAAGGCTTGCGCCGGTCACCAGGCTGATGCTCTGATCCGCGAGGATATTGCCGCTGAACCGCGTAGTTGTGCCAAGCGTCGCAGAGGTGCCGACTTGCCAGAACGCGTTAAGTGCCTGACCGCCCCTGATTAAGCGGACAGACGAGCCGGATGCGCTCGTGAGCGTGCTCCCAATCTTGAAAACCCAGACTGCATTGGGATCGTTATTGGCATCTAGAACGAGGTCGCCCGTCAACTGCGCTGATGTATCGAAACAATAGACGCCGGGCAGGAGCGTCATTCCACCCAAATCCAGACCCGTTAAATCGGTATTGCAGATCTGCGGGGTTAACGCAGTGTACGCAGCATTGGCGTCAATCTGCGCTTGCATTGGAACCGCGGTGCCTTCGTATATCGCGCCGAATTTGACCTTGCCTGGAGGAAAGCCAGTGACCGATGAGCCTGGGTAGACCCCCACATTTCCATAATAGACGCCAGAGCCGGTATTGGTGAACGTCGAGCCGGCTAACCCCACAAAGCTCGCCGCCGTGCCTAAACTTGGGGCAACTGCGCCGGGGCTGGCCATGACGTTGAACGAAGAGCCGCCTATCGTGACGAGCAGTATGAGAGATGCGACGGGTAAAAAAGTGAAAACCTTGAGTTTCATAGTGTAATCTGTAATCCTATAGAATCCTTCGGACAATCTAACTCCGTATTTGCTCAGCGCTCTGGGCAGGCCAGCGCGTCGGCATCCAATCCGCTTCCTAATCAAGACCCAGCCGTGAGCGTGCTGCGCCTGATCTGATCATAAGTCGCGACACCTTTACTGTCATCCGCACACAGGGGACTCTTGGTTTCAGCCAGTTGGGGGATATAGTCGTACTGCAGTGGAATTCCCTCATGATTGCCAAATTCACACCTTGTTATACTCAGCCTGATGAAGTTGAAGCACCTGGTCATTACAGTCAGCATCGGTTTTATCGCCTGTCTCATTGCCGCATGCAATGGGAATCAGTCGGCACTTACCGATGTATCGGTTAAACCGACACTCCTTACGCCGAAGGCCGATGGGCAGTTTGATATTGCCCGGATCACTTATAAGTTATCGCAAGCCGCGCATATTTCCATCTTCTTGACCGATGCCGCCGGCACGCGCTACCCACTGCGCGAGAATGTGGAACGCCCTGCCAGCCCTGCCCCTTACGAGTTGCTGTTTAACGGCGTGTCAAACGGCAAACTGTTGCCGAACGGCGACTACACATGGCATGTCGAGGCGCAGGGCGAGCGCGGCACGCAGTCCACAACCGGGTTGCTCAAGATATCCAGCGCTGGCGTCCCATTTCCAAAGATCAGTGAGATGACGCTGTCTACTCACACCATCTCGCCGAATCGCGATGCGATCGACGACCACGTCTACATCAACATCGTCCTGGCACAGCAGGCGAAACTGAACGTGTTTGTGGTTGCCCCGACCGGCGCGCGGTTTGAGGTGCAGCGCGTGGAAGGGCTGCGGCGACTCTCTGCCGAAGGGGATCTGGACGCGGGACGCTATTCCTATGACTACGACGGCGGCATTGACCTGGGCGCCGATCCACCGCCTGACGGCGACTACACGTTGCTCGTCCAGACGGAGGATCACATTGGTCAAAGCGACACAGTGACGGCGTCGCTGACGATCACGCAGAGTGGTCGCCCTGTGGCTGAGATCGTCACGCAGCCGGATGGCCGCGGCGTGATCTGGGCGGCGCAAGGGCCAAAGGTGGTGCGGAGCCCGAATGAGGCCGATTTCATCACTATGGGGTTAAGCGAGACGTTGTACTTCACCATGGCCGTCCGCAACGTGGGCACGGTGCCGATCCGCACCGGCGGGCCGTTTGACCCGAATGAGTGTTACACCATGGATCAGAATCGCTACACGAAAGGCTTTATCCAGGAGCCAGGCGCCTTCCGCGTCGGCGTGGACTATGACACCAATCCCGGCTCGGATCACCCGTGGCGCTGGGGGGTGGGGACGTTGGCGGATCTGGACATCGTCGACCACAACGGCACAAAGCTGTACTATCTGGCGCCGGGGAAACAAGTCGTCGTGAGCGGTTGTATTGTGCTCAACCGCATCCCTGCGCGCAACCCGTTCAGCGTGTATGCATCGCTCATCCAGGAGGACGTCGAGATACTCCCGATCAACTACCACGTGTCGCCAGTGTTAATCCAACTCGTGGCGCCATGATGGGAGATGCGGAACTCGGTGTGATCATCGTGTCGTGGAACGTGCGCGACCTGTTGCGCCTGTGTCTGACGTCACTTTTGCATGACCTGGACTCCGAGCAGTCGGGGATAAAGGCGCGCGTGGTCGTCGTCGACAGCGCCTCGCGCGATGAGACGCCGGCGATGGTTCGCGAGTCGTTTCCCAGTGTGGAACTGATTGCCTGCGAGCAGAATGTGGGTTTCGTCAAGGGTAACAATCTCGGCGCGGAACGGTTGGGGATCGGTGTGCGACCCGGAGAAGCGACCGCGCCCGTAGCGCCGCCATTTGTATGGCTTTTGAACCCCGATACCGAGGTGCGTCCGGGCGCGACAAAGGGTCTGCTGGAATTCATGCGGTCGCATGCCCGTTGCGGGATGTGCGGCCCACGCTTGCTCAACCCGGACGGAACGCTGCAACATGGCGCGTTTGCCTTTCCCGGTCTGGTGCAACTGGCGCTCGAAACACAGCCGGTGCTGTGGCGATTTCGCGGCGGTTCGCTGGACGGCCGATATCCGGCGGAGCGGTATGAGCAACCGGCGGCAAAGCCATTTCAGATCGGCCATCCTCTGGGCGCAGCGATGTTCGCGCGAACCCAGGCGATTGCGCAGGTGGGCATGCTCGATCCCGGTTATGAGATGTACGCGGAAGAAGTCGATTGGGCGATGCGCATGAAACGCGCCGGCTGGGAACGCTGGTGTGTGCCGTCCGCGACGGTTGTGCATTACGGCGGGGCGAGCAGCGGACAGGCAAGCGACCGGGCGGAGCGGGTCAAGTGGCGCAGTCGGCACCGCTATTACGCGTTGCATTATTCGCCGTTAAAACGCTGGCTGGCGTTGTTGCTGGTTCCGCCGGCATATCGCGCAGACGGCTGATTTTTGGAGCAATATTATGACGATGCCACAGGCACGCAAGGCGATTGAAGCAGTTGTTTTCGACATTGGCGGGGTGCTCGTTCGCACGCTGGACTGGACGCCTCGCGCGCGCTGGGAACAACGACTGGGGCTGCCGGAGCGCGGTCTCTCGGCGCTTGTGTTTGATAGCAGGCAGGCGATGCTGGCGTCGATCGGGCAGGCATCGGATGAGGACATCTGGCGGAACGTGGCGACTCACTTACGCCTGTCAGATCAACAGCTTGCCGAGTTGCGCCGCGATGTCTGGGCAGGCGATGTCGCAAACACGGAGATGATCACCTACCTGCGGCGCCTTCGGCCAAGCTACAAGACGGGCATCCTGAGCAACGCCTGGCCCGAAATGCGCCAGCTGAATGAGAGCAGGTTCGGTCTGCCCGATGCCGTCGACCAGGCAATTTATTCGTTCGAAATCGGGGTGCTGAAGCCGGCGCCCGAAGCCTATGCGGCGATCGTGGATCGTCTGTCGGTGCAGCCGCATAATGCTGTGTTTGTCGACGACTCTGCGGTCAATATCGAGGGCGCGCGACAGGTTGGGCTGCAAGTGGTGCATTTTTCAGATACTGGACAAGCCATCGATGAACTGAATCGATTATTGGCTGAACGCTGAATTGCTGCGATTCACAATGTGATCAATCAAGAACTTGTCGAGGAAGGCTGGTGCCACGGGGTGGGAGGTGAAGTGCGACTGCGGCAATACGCGGTGGGTTGCCAACTTGCACATTGCCACCCCAAGGCTACAATATATACGATTCAATCATAGTATCGAAGCCAGTAGAGCTATGAACAAGGTTAATAGACCATTACCATCTCATCGCGATTCGATTAATATCGTTTGAGGTGACGACTACACCAATATGAAGTATCGAGATCACCTATGTTCTCTATTTGTTTGAAACCATAAATAGACATTGAAGTCAGCCTTCGAATGATTACGCGTTTATATACATCAAGACCGACAGCGGTATAGGAGACTTAAGTAATGATTGACTTGCATCGCCATTTGTCTAGTGCAATGCTCATGTCAGCTTGTATAGCTCTGGTTGCTTGTGGAAGTGGTCAGCCTTCGGTCAATACACAAGCCACTGTTGATGCACAAGTTAAGGCCACTTTGGGAGTTATGAATAGCACGCTGGAATCCCAGCCATATAAAGCAACCGTGCATCCGCAAGTGCAAGCAACAAAAGCGATTCCTGAGATATCCGAAGCTAATACTCCAGTACCTCTAGCATCTATTACTCCATTGCCACCAAGCCCTACCAATACTCCTCTGCCCCCTACACCCACCCCTTTTTCTGGTCCTATCTCATTCCTGGATCCAAGCGATTCAGAAAAACTAAACTCTGTACTGGGTTGGCAACCAGGAGGGTCCAGTGCTAGTTCATATGATCTGAAGTCGGTTAAAGGAAACCTTACGATAGTCGCTGGCCCTGGGACTGAAGCTTTGGGGTCAACGTTCACAGCACCCGCCGTCATTTTGCCTATGAAAGGTAACTTTGAAGTTCAGATCAGAGTTGATGCAGAGCTTAAGCCACAATGTTGTTTACTAGCTGGATTGGGAATTAGGTCAGTTAATGAACATAGCCGGTGGATGAGGCTTGCACTGACGTTCGATGGTAATCCCCAAAAAATAACCATGGCTGAGAACAATTCCGGGGGAGCGATGTATTACAAATCAGAGCCATATGCAGGGAGTGTGGTTTCTTTGAAAATGAACCGGCAAGGATCAGTCTTTAATTTCTTTTACAGTGTGGACGGTAGAAATTGGGTTTTATTGGAAAAAGATCATGTGACAGATATTTCAGATGATGCAGATATTTTCATTTATACCTATTCAAACAACGGTCAGGGGGTTGTAAGCCATTTTAGTAACTTTATGGTGGTCCAAAAGTGAGTATCGCATTGTTAAGCTAATTATTCTCGAAGTTGTTTGAACAATCTGCTTAACCCCAGTTCGGGATAAGAGACTCCCATCATATTAGAGTCCGGGCTAAATGAAGGCGCACAGCCGGAATGAATGACGGGATTCAATACAGGGATAAGACACTGGTACCACCAGGAGATTGTTGTGCCCGTGCCAGTTTAAGGCGACCGTCTGTCCGACACCGTTTATCTCGGCCACATTGACCAAGACTCATTCATTTATTAAGGACGCTAACACAATCGATACGATGCTCAGTTTCGTGTTTCGTGCGTGCCAAGCAAACAGCAGATGTTATCCTATACAATGGATGGTCACTTAATCAAATACGAATAGATGGAACGATCAAAGCATCTTATTTATAAGGTGCTGTCATGATGGAGTACTAATGCTATGTCATATCATAAAGCCGCAAAGCTTATTGGTTTAAGCTTGTTACCAGTGGTTTTACTTATTTGCGTTAGCTGTGCATCAAGTACACCTACGCCGTACCCGACATATACACCTTATCCCATATCTACGTCGTACCCGACATATACCCCTTACCCCGAATCTACGTCGTACCCGACATATACCCCTTACCCCGAATCTACGTCGTACCCGACATATACACCTTCCCCCATATCTACACCGTATCCAACATATACACCTTACCCTGCTCTGTTTGT
>Ga0118677_10004786_pt1 | contig 24280 bp, 24 predicted proteins | sample AliMusrvi5mmetaG_FD_86154 | JGI IMG/M metagenome (GOLD analysis project Ga0118677, IMG submission 86154)
ACAATCCTCACCTGCCGTTTCAAACCACCCTTAATCTCAACATCACCAATATTCCTGATCTTCTTCAACTCATCAGCCACCGCCACCGCTGCCTTCCTGATCTCAAACGGATCCTTGCTCTTACTCCAGAAGGTCAGGTTAAGCACCGGCACATCATCAATCGACACCTTCTTCATCAACGGAAACTGCACACCCTGCGGCATCTTGTCCATATGCTTCATCAAGGTCGACCAGAGCTTCACCATACTCTTCTCCGCATCCTCACCCACCTTGTAACGCACCGTCACCAGAGCAACATCCGGCATAGAGGTCGAATAGACATAATCCACACCCGGAATTTCAGTCAGCGCCCGCTCAACCGGCTTGGCCACCCGAGCCTCAACCTCCGCAGGCAGCGCACCAGGGAACGGAATAAACAAATCAACCATCGGCACAACAATCTGCGGCTCCTCCTCCCTCGGTGTCATAAACGTCGCCATAATCCCCACCAGCAAGGCAGCCACCATCAACAGCGGCGTAATCTTCGAATTGATAAACTGTTTCGCAAGTTTACCGGCAATACCTTCATTCATTTGCTCTGATCCTCCCCAGTCGCAGACGGACTCTTTTTAATGGTTATCCCCTGATGTTTACCCCTTAATGATTACCTCTGAAATAAGCAAGCTCACTCTTCGCCACGCAGTAATCATACTTCGCCTGATTCAACCGCAACTTCGCATACGTATGCGCCTGCTCCCTCATCAACAGCTCAAACGTCATCGCCATCCCCGTCCTGTACTGCGACCCGATATAAGCAAGGCTCACCCTGCTCTCCTCAATCGACTTCTCAGCCACGGCAATTCTCGCTTTGGCAGTCCGCATCGACCGCATCGACCGCTCCACCTCAGCAACACTGTTACTCCTCGCCGCCTCATAATTAAACATCGCCTCACGCTCCTGAGCCTTCGCCTCCTGCATACGCCCAGCCGAAGCCATCCCATCAAAAATATTCCACTGCACCTGCATACCCAGCGCCCAGCTCGACCCGCCACCGAAAATATTGTCACTATGCAGATTCGTCTGCAGAAACGCATTCACCCGCGGCAATCGTGAAGCACGAGCCATATCCGCCTGATACCCCGCAATCACCCTGCCACTCTCCAGCGCCTTCAGGTCAGCCCTCTCATCCGGCACCCACCCGCTCTCACCGCCAGGCACCACACCATCAACCACCAAATCACCCGTCGGCACAATCGACACCCCCGAAGCAACATGCAGCAACACCCCGAGCGCATCACTCGCATCCTTCACCGCATCATGCAGCAAAAGCTTCTGCTCCACAAGCTCCGCCAGCCTCACCTCCGTCGAAAGCTTATCCGACTTCGTCATCAACCCAACACCGAACGCTTTGGCCGCCTCACTGCTGTGCCCCTGCATCGTCTTAATCGACTGCTCAACCGCCTCAATATTCTTTCGAGCAAGCACAAGCCCGTAATACACCTTACTCACCTGAAACCCGATACTCTCCTCACTCCTCTCCGCCATATGCTCCTCAACCCTCTTTGCCGTCAGCGCAATCGTGCGCCCAATGGCAGCATCAGCATTATACACCGGCTGCATCACCTGAAGCGACGTATTGAAATCATTAATCACCTTCGGACTGTTCAGCCGCTCCGGCATAAAATCACTCGACTCAATACTGCTCTGCTGCAGCTTAAACACCAGCGCAGCCCCCGGATCATTCGTCACCATAAGCGTCTCCGACACCGTCACCTTCGGCAGCAAAGACTGACGACTCTGCACCACCCTCGCCTCAGCCTGCTCAATCCTGCTCCGCGAAGCCTTGATAGACGAATTATGCTGACGAGCCATCGAAACAGCATCAGCCAGCGAGAGCTTCAAGGTGGTATCACCAGCCCAAGCCCGAAGCGGCAACAGCAGCGCCCCCGCCACCCAGAACCCGATCAATGCATTATAAACCTTCATCGTGCGTAACTATTTTGCAATCAGTTGTAAAATCCTCTCAACACTTTTCGAATCATCCTGACTCATGCACTGCTTCAGATTACGCTGCAGCACCAGCGAAAACGTATTGTCAAGCGCCGCTTTTGCAGCCTGAAACCGGGCTATTATACCAATACCCCGTACAGGTATAATAATATTAAAAAAAACATGATCTACAAACAGGTTTATTCTGTCTGGATCATGTCTTTCTCCACCAAAAGCGGAAAGTTATTGTTTTAGTGTTTGGTAATGAGTTTTAAAATTTTTTCTAAACTTTTCGAGTCGTCCTGACTCAAGCAATCCTTGAGATTGCGCTGCAGCACAAGCGAAAAAGTATTATCAAGAGCAGCCTTTGCCGCTTGAAATTGCGTAATAATCTGAGCGCACTCATCCTCTCTTTCAATCATCCTGATCAATCCCTCAACCTGCCCGCCAACTCTTTTCAGCCGAAGAATCACGTCGCCCATAGAACTTCTGGTTATATCCATGATCGTATTAATAAAAGTGAGATTTATACCCTGTGGAGGTATAATGCGATTAAAAAAAGATGATGTGAAGAGAGTTATTTCGCGCCACGCGCAACGGCAATTTCCGCTGTAGAGCAGCAGATATCGGACTTTACCTGACAGAGCATGCTTTCGGTTGCCTTCTGCATGATCTGCGACATGATTGTCTCGGTCATGAACTTGAGGATACCTTCCGGCATGAGGTTCAAGGGAAAAGAGAGGTTAAAATCAAGATAAATATCAGTATCAAAATAAACGGAAGTCCGATCATCTTTTTGATGAAGAAGACATATCTCAGAACTTGCCTTGCCTATAAATGTATTTGGACTCTCTGACTCATATTCAGGATATTCAAGAACAGGACTCCACCGAATCCGCTTTGCTTTTGCGTGGAAATGTGATTCGTTTTTTAACTTTGCGACAAAATTCTTTCCATAGTCATCTCCTGGATCATCAAGCGAAAAACTTTCTTCCTGTTGACGAACAAAAAAAACAGCAGTTATAGGATTGTTCCGAGGGTCAGCCACCTGAAACACCCATTGAAAAATATCCAACTCCATAAAATACTTGACATTAGTGCAATAGGGATTACACTTGATCAGTTTTTCATGATCTGCGAAATAAATGCTTGACTCATGCAAGCAAGAGTCAAGAACGATGTGAGCATTACTTTTACCAACAACTTCCATAATTTATACCATAATTAAAGTCCACGAATGAGCTGTGGATTTTCTAACACCTACTATAGGTAGAGAGTTCCATGAATGACGGTTATAATCAATCCTGCATATCCCGCAACGCTGCTATCTTTTTCTGGTTTACCCTTTTTTCTTCGACCCATCAACAATTTTATTGAGCGAACTGGAAAGCATAGTCAACGTCATATCAACAACCTTTAATTGCGAAGTACCAATATCAACCAGAGATTTGCACAGAAAATTGAAGTTTGCAACTGTGTCAATAACCGGCTCTGAATCTATAGGAGCAGATGCAGACTTAGGAGCGACAACTGGTTTAGGCGGCTCAGCACTTAATAAGGAGTTTCTGGTTTCAGGTGCAGCATTACGATTCTGCCCCTGACCAGCAGAAGACATTGGAGACTCTATTCTTGAATTTTCATTTCCAGATACAGTGCTTTTTCTGAATTTTGAAAAAAAACCACCTTTGTTTTCATTTGCCATAAGATCCATGCGTTTTATTGTTGAAAATCATACCGGTAAGTTAATGAAAATTATCAACCACCAAATTTACCTTTGGCCGCCTCAAGCATTTCACAAGTAATTTCCTTATATCCCATCTCTTCAGCAAACTCCTCAGCCCCTTCTTTGATCTTTCCCTGAAGAAAGACAGGCACACTTTCAAGCCATTCCTGGGCTTCAACGGTCCATTTAGCCGATAGTATTCTGGATTTCAACGTTTTATTATACTCATAAAGAACATCGAGCACAAACGAATCGATAATAGCATTATCAGAAAGAACATCAGATGGAAAAATTTTTTCGACTAAAATTTTGTTCCGGACTAAATGAATTTTCAACTGCGGCAGATACAGGACTGTTGCCATGGATTCAGGACTTCCGCATGTTAAAAACAACGCAACTTTTTTCTTTTGCAGATTTTTTTTCAGGTTACCATAATTCAATGCCCCCAATAACTGTGATGAAACGAGAAAATAATAAACAGGCGCACCAAGAATGACAAGATCAAATGCATTGAGAAAGCTGTAATCTGCCAGTGCTTTGCATTTTGCTTTTTCCACATACGCCCCGTTTTCCGCCAGCTTCAGCCCCATAATGTCGATAATAGCTTCTGTAGAACCGCTTTTAGTTCGGCTATCATATAAAATAACAGCTTTCATTGCTTAACAGGTAAAGGTTTCTTTTAAAGTAAGATAGATACTGTCAACTCAAAATAACTCTGACACCCTTCTGCCAATATATTATATAAAATAAAACAGCTCAATATGAAGAGCTTGCCCTTAAAAAAAGAGGCTTTCAACTCAAAATAGAGTGTCATAGTGGTGGATATCTAAAACGCATGCGAGACATATGCAACAGGCCGGCATGCATCGTCAGGCGATCCCCGAAAGACCAGCTCAAAAAGATCATCAATCACAGGTGGGTTGAAAGACTTTGTCACTTATTTTTCTATTTGCTCTGCAGTCGAAAATGTTTTAACTTGATTAAAAATCGGTAATAATTTACCGTAATCAATGTTTACAAAAATAACTTTCTTAAAAACTCTAAACAAAACAGCTATGTCAAACGGAACAAATGATGTATCAGGCGCCATCAGCAATCTTTTTGAGACCGTAGGAAAACTGGCTCAGTCTCAGGTGGATTTGCTGAACAGCGGAATCAAAACAGCAGCATCGCTTATTGAACCTCTTGGAAAAACAGCTACCGACCTTGCAGGAAGCCTGTTAAATGCACTTACACAGGCATTGCAGTCAGTATCTTCAGCTATTACTAAAAAGTAAGAGCTGCTTTTTAAAAAAAAAGAGCACCTTATACCTGGGTATAGGGTGCTTTTTTTTTGCTGCCCGAGATTGAAATGACACAGACAGAGAAGGTTGCCAGTATGACTATCGAGAAAAATATCACCGACCTGTTCAGAGCGCATTGCAGCAAACCCCTTTCAATAACAAAAATACAGGGAGATGCATCAAGTCGTCAATATTTCAGGGTAACAGGCACACACAGAACATCTATTGCCTGTTACGATCCGGCATTTGAAGCATCAACCCCCGACAACTACCCCTTTCTTCTACTGCACAACCTGTTATCGCGCCATGCCATTCCGGTTCCAGCACTGATCGGTGTTAATGCCTTAAACGGTCTGCTGCTGCTTGAAGACTGTGGAGATCTCCTTCTGCAGAACCTCTTCGGGTCATCATTGGAGCACATTGTTCCTGACAGGTACCGCGAGATCATCGATATCCTCATACAGATTCAGGGCATTCATGATCAAAAAAACATAATTCCATTCAGCATCAGTTTTGATCATGAAAAGATCATGTTTGAATTTGATTTTTTTATCACTCATGCCCTGCTCAACTACTTTTCACCTGCTTTCGATCGGCAATCTGCAGGCAAATTACGATATGAATTTGAAGCCGTTACAGAGATCCTTGTCAAACCTCAACACTTTGTTTTAAACCATCGGGATTTTCACAGTCGCAATATTCTTATTCATCATGAAAAGCCCATGATTATTGATTTTCAGGATGCGCGCATGGGCCTGCCGCAATATGATGCCGTATCACTTATACGGGACTCTTATGTTAAACTCAGCCCCGCGCTGACCGAAGAGTTGAAGCTCTATCACTTCAATGCTCTATGTGACTATGAACTGACCACCATGAGTTTAGACGAATATCTATTTTATTTTGATATTATGGCCTTTCAAAGAAATATCAAAGCAATTGGCACCTTCTGTTACCAGACCTGCGTTAAACATAACAGCACTTTCGAACACTCTATTGCACCGACTTTGAACTACCTGCCCGATTATATCAATGCAAGAAAAGAGCTGAAAACAGCAGGCAACATCCTTCATACTCTTCTTGAAGGCGCTGCTGCCAGATGAAAGCATTTATCCTTGCAGCGGGTTTCGGTACCCGATTGCGTCCATTAACCGATCATATCCCGAAACCACTGATCCCGATTCTAAATATTCCGAGCCTTTTCTATACTTTTTTTTTGTTGAAGCAGGCGGGAATCACTGAGATTATCTGCAACATCCACCATCACTCTCTTGCGTTCAGGCGCTTTATCGAATCATGCGACCTCCCTGGACTTATGATTACGTTTTCAGAAGAACCACTCATTCTCGGCACAGGGGGAGGCCTTAAAAAATGCGAAACCCTTTTAGGAAGTGATGAATTCCTGCTTGTCAACAGCGACATTATAACTGATATTGATTTCAGAGCGCTCATAAGCCACCATCAACACTCTGGCCGACCAGGAACCCTTACTTTGTATGAAACACCAGAAGCAGCAACCATAGGATATATCGGTGTAGGTGATACGCTCATTCAAGACTTCAGAAATATCCGCAATACTGGACTTGTTTCTTCTTATATCTATACTGGGACAGCTGTTCTCAGTCCGAAGATCTTTCGGTTTTTGAAAGAGGAATTTTCGGGAATTGTTGATACAGGATTTACTGGACTTATTGATAACGGCGGCCTGAGTTATTACCGTCATGAAGGACTATGGGAGGATATCGGTTCCATGGAGAAATACTGGCAGGTTAATCTTGATAAAGCCTCAATAATAATCGGCATGTCTGACCAGATGAACCTTGCAATTGGCATGCGTCCTCATGCAATCTCTCCTGAAGCGTACATCAGTACAGATGCTGAAATTTCCGGCTCCGTCATAGGGAAAGGATGCCTCATAGGAGCAGACTGTACAATAAGGAACTCTGTACTCCTGCCGGGAGTAACGGTCAAACCTGGAACGTCAATCATCAATGCCGTTGTCGACCCTTTCAGTACTACAGTAATTGAGCGTCAGCAACAAAACAGGAAACAGACATGACAGCAACTGGACTGGACATCCTGCTCAGAAATACCAGCAGCTTTCGGAACAGGAATATAGGGCTTATTGTCAATCAGACCTCAGTGACTCCTGAATTGCAATACTCATGGAACATTCTGAAAGAAAAAGGGTTGCATCTCACAAGGATATTTTCTCCTGAACATGGTCTTTTTGCTACAGAACAGGATCAGATTTCCGTAAGTTACCAACCGGAAATGGATTGTGAGGTGGTTAGCCTCTACAGCGATACTGCAGATTCACTCCTTCCGGACAAAGCACTCCTTGACAACATCGATCTTATACTCTTTGATATTCAGGATGTTGGCTCACGGTATTACACCTATGTCAACACCTTGGCACTGTTTATGGAAGCTGTGTCCGGCAGAGATATTGAAATTATGGTACTTGACCGTCCGAACCCTCTGGGAGGAAACATTATCGAAGGGCCTCTGCTTGATCCGGCATTCCACTCGTTCGTTGGTATCTTTCCAATACCAGTCCGCCACGGAATGACCACAGGGGAGCTTGCGCACCTCTACCGTGTTGTAAAAAAACTTGATGTCAACCTGAGCGTTGTAGCAATGGAAGGCTGGAACCGTTCTATGCTTTTTCCTGAAACAGGCTTGCCTTGGATTCCTCCGTCACCAAACATGCCGACATATGCAACAGCAGCGGTTTATCCGGGAATGTGCCTGTTCGAGGGAATAAATGTTTCTGAAGGACGGGGTACAACAACTCCGTTTCAACTTTCCGGTGCACCATTTATCAAGCCTTATGAACTTGCCGAACATTGCACAGGGTACGGACTCGAAGGAGTTCTTTTCCGCCCGGTATGGTTCAAACCCACATTTCACAAGTATTGTGGAGAAGTTATTGGAGGCCTCTGGTTGCAGGTTACTGATCACTCCCTGTTCAAATCATTCGCAACAGGTGTTGCCATGACAGCTTCACTGCAGGAGCTTTACCCTGAACACCTGCACTTTCTGAATGGTGTGTATGAATTCAATGACACCCTGCCGGCATTCGATCTTCTGGCGGGCAACAGTCATATCCGCACCATGATACTTAATGCTCACAATAGCTGCAGCATTATTTCATCATGGCAGAATGACGAAGCTGAATTTGCAGAATTCAAAAAAGGCTTTCACCTCTACGATTAACTGACACTTCACACGCATAGCACAATAAATATGCAGTTACAGTCCATGCAAACCATAGATCTTGCCATTATTATTCTGTTTCTCATTGGAAACACACTTTTCGGCCTATGGTATGGTAAAAGCAATACTAATTCCAGAGACTATTTTCACGGAGGTCACAATCTTCCATGGATCGTTTCGATGCTCTCAATTGTAGCATCTGAAACCTCGGTACTGACATTCGTCAGTGTTCCCGGTCTCGCTTACCGGGGTGACTGGACCTTTCTGCAACTTGCAATGGGTTATATCGTCGGCAGGATCCTTGTCAGTTTTGTACTTTTGCCTATGTATTTCAAACATGGCGTCAGTTCTATTTATGAAGTCATCGGCATCCGGTTCGGAACGGGAATGCAGAAACTGGCAGCTCTTGTGTTTCTTGTCACCAGAACCCTTGGAGATGCCATCAGGTTTCTTGCGGCCGGTGTGGTTGTGCAGGTCGTAACCGGCTGGTCTCTGCCACTTTCGATCATGATCATAGGTATTGTCACCCTTGTCTATACCCTCTCAGGAGGCATTAAGGCAGTTATCTGGCTTGAAAGTTTTCAGTTTGCTCTTTACCTGCTCGGCGGCATTCTTTCGATCGTTTTCCTTCTTCATATCATGGACAAAAGTCTTCCTGACATATATTCGTCACTCGTCCACACAGGAAAGATGAAAATCATCAATACCGATACTCATATTTTAACCAACCCTCTCTCCTTTTTCAGCGCTTTTATCGGAGGGACACTTCTCTCACTTTCTTCGCACGGAGTTGACTATATGATGGTACAGCGAGTGCTGGGATGCAGAGATCTTAGATCGGCAAGAAAAGCAATGATAGGCAGTGGATTTTTTGTTTTTTTCCAGTTTTCAGTTTTTCTTCTCGCAGGATCTCTGATTTCAGTGTTCATGCATGGTGCATCTTTGGAAAAAGACAGGGAATTTGCCTTTTTTATTGTTCACTATCTCCCGGCAGGATTAAAAGGATTACTGATAGCAGGTGTGTTGTCAGCCGCCATGTCCACCCACAGTTCTGCAATAAATGCCCTGGCATCCTCAACAGTGAACGACATTATGGGCGGCAAGGCGTCGCTGGGTTTTTCAAGAGTGATCAGTTTTTGCTGGGCAATACTGCTTATTCTCATTGCACTTATGTTTGACACAAGTAACAAGGCTATTGTCATGGTCGGCCTTGAAATAGCTTCATTCACTTATGGCGGACTCCTTGGGCTTTTTCTGTTATCAAAAAGCAAAAGATCTTTTCATCCGGCAAGTCTTGGTGTTGGATTAGTTGCCAGTATGGGCATCGTTTTCTTCTTGAAATTTCTGGGACTTGCCTGGACTTGGTATATTACTATTTCGGTCTTAGTAAATCTTATCACTACTACAGGCATCGATATGACTTTCTTTAAGAAAAGAGCTCAGAAGTCAAGATGAACTTTTTATTCTGAAAACACGTATCTTTCGTAAAATTCCGTCAACAAAGGAGTTGGCAAGCTATCAAACCTTTCCATTATGAAAATTCTTGTTATTGATGATGATTCGGCTGTTAGAAAATTTATCTGCACCTTACTGAAAAGAGAAAATTATACTGTTTACGACGCAGACAATGGAATAAACGGGCTATTAATCCTGAAAGAGCAAAAGGATATTACTGTGATGATCACAGACCTCATCATGCCTGAAAAGGAGGGTATTGAAACGATTATTGAGGTAAAGAAAAATTATCCAGCTGTTAAAATCATCGCGATTTCGGGTGGTGGAGAGGTCGGTCCGGAAAACTTCCTTGTTCTTGCTGACGCCCTTGGAGCGCACACCACCCTAAAAAAACCGTTCAGCGGCCAAGAACTGATACGGGCAATAAAAAATCTTTAACCATCACATTCTTATAACCAGACTACGGTTTCGAAAAATTTACCCGATTGAACGCTAATTCTTTCTATTCCGGCAGAGTGTCGTAGTATTGTTCAAGACCCACTTGCTTTTCTTCGGCTTCATTGATTACTTCAAATGTTTTATTTTTTGCCTTTTCAAGCCATAATGCCACGACAAGAAGTTCTGCAACATCTGAACGGTTAATCCATCCACTCCACAGCCTGTCCCCTACATCGACATGAAGTTTATGACACAAGGGTTCGCCATCCTTCAATCCGCCGGGCCTAACAATGGTATAAGATCGACCTTCACTTGAGAATACCTTTCGCAGATGCTCTTCAGCTTCCCATTTTTTTAGAAGGACGCCACCAAACAGATTCAGTGGATGATACCACTTGGTAACCGCCATTGAGCTTACTAATCCAAAATGTTTTACACCTTTCTGTGCCGATTCATCGACAAGCCTGATTACTCCGTCCCTGTCCACATCACCCGGAGAGGATTCACCTGAAACTGAACTGGAACCAAGCGCAGAAATTACCGCATCACATCCCTTGACTGCATCTGCAATATCGGTGGCACTTTGAATCCTGCCAGTTACAATTTCAACGCTCTCACCAAACAGGCTTAACGCCTTATCCCTCTCCCTCGAAAACACTCTTACCGGTATCCCGTAATGCAGAAGTCTTTTCACTACCCATTGCCCGGTTTTTCCTGTTGCCCCGGCAACAAGAACTTTGCCTTTATATGCTGTTGAGACATTCATGATACAAGCCGCTTAGAAGATTAGAAATAACTTATTATTAAATAATGCATTAATAGATAAACAACTTACGGTAACAATTAATTTTCTGTACAGAGCAGTTATTTCATTACTTTTTGTGAAGACAGCTTTATCTCTCGAAAAAAAGCTTTTGCAAAGTGTTTTCACGCTTTAACCACTTGATTAGAACAATTATGAAACATCAGCGAGCCGTCATTGCAATACTTATGTCTGGTATGACGCTTATGATGATACAATCAGCATCAGCTTATGATCAGGAAACTCTGATTTTGCTAAAAAAAAGTGTTTCAGAATGGAATACCATGCGTCTTGCGCAACCCGGAAAAAGCATAGACTTGTACAAGGCAACACTTGAAGATGAAAATCTAACTGGAGTAAACCTCAGCAGAACTGTTCTTGTAAGAGCTGAACTCAGCGGATCAACGCTCAATATGGCAGAGATGAAATCATCAAATCTCACGATGGCGTTTATCCAAAAAGCAAATCTGAAAAGTACTGACCTGTCAGGATCCTGCCTTGTCAAGGCAAATCTCAAGAGATCATTCATGAAAGGTGCGATTTTAAATAAAGCAAACCTTCAGAGTGCAAACATGAGATGGACTATGCTGGAAAACGCTGATTGTCGCCAAGCGAACATGGCTAATACCATTCTTTTTGAGGCAAATTTTGAAAATGCAAATCTGAAAGGGACCAACTTCAAAGGAGCTGTGTTTATTGAACAGGCGAATCTTACTGGTGCAACGCTGTCCAATAACACTATCCTTCCTTCAGGTGAAAAAGCCTCTTTGTCATGGTCTGCCCGGCACAATGCAAAATTTGTCATTGAACCTGAAACGGGCGCCATCACCTATGACATACCGCCTGCTCTTGAGTCTTTGGAACAGGAACCTCCTGCAGCAACTCCTGCACGCACTGCAGTAAAACTCCGGAACGACAATAGAAAACAGGAGGCATTGATTGCAGAAGATGTTGCATCGTGGAACAAGATGCGCACCAATAATCCTGAAGTGAAGGTAACGCTACAAGAAGAGAAACTTGAACATTCGAATCTTAAAGACATTAATCTTCAGCAGGCTGTTCTTACAGGTGCAAGTTTTGAAGGAGCTTCTCTCGATAACGCCAACATGGCAGGAGCTGATCTGAGCAAAGTCAATTTTCATAAAGCCGACATGAAATCAGCGCAACTGCAGGGCGCTAACCTTCAGAATGCAAACCTTGATCGAGCCTTTCTCAAAGGAGCAAACCTCAGCAAAACAAATCTTTCAAATGCTGTTCTTTCCGGTGCCATGCTCTTCGGAGCAAACCTGAGCGAAGCCAATCTTGAAGGTGCATCTCTTTTTGATGCTGATCTGGAAGGTGCAAATCTTGAAGGCTCGAATTTGAAAGGAGCTAACATTACCGATACGAATTTCAAAAATGCAACACTGTCACCTTTAACTACTCTGCCGTCAGGAAAACAGGCTACATCAGGCTGGGCAACACTGAAGGAAGCCAGATTTATATCATCAAAGAAATAACTAACTTTCAGACCACTTCGTTCAGACCAAGAAAGCGTTTACGATAACGAAAATACTGAAACAGGCGGGCTTTGGTAATATTGGGGTCACTGGCTTCAAGTCTGTGTTTTTTCCCGGTCCGGGTAACCACTTCAAGCGTCCCGTCATTATTGACACGGGCAACTTTCCAGAACTTGTCAACCACATAATGATATTCCTCTCCATGTTCGAGAGGATAGACCTGCTTTGCCCTGGGGCCCGGGCAAAAAGAGCTTTTAGGCTTATGGTAAACAATCTTATCGCCGACCCTGAATTGTATCATCTCGACCTCCTTTCCGGCCAGACAGCCGAACATTATAATTATGGATGTAGTTTATTATGTATAAAAAATATATCAATAAAAAACTATTTTTTTAGCTAAATTATTTCTTCACAGAGGGTTATTCAACAAACTTGCCAACACGGCCCTTAACAGTCTTGGGAACAGGCAACTTACAAACCCTCGGGTGTTTGCTTGCAGAATACACGCTGAGTTTGACCGTACAAATTGGAAAAGAGAGGGAACTGGGAATACTGAATACAACCGGCCAACCGACAGCGCCTGAAGTGAAGAAGCAGAAGAACTATGTCAGTAAAAACGAAAGGATCACTATCTGTCCGAGCGCCTCAGAAGCATGGCATATTCGCTTAATTCCGACATAAGTTTACTCTTTATGTACAAGCACCACTCGACATTCATATATGCCCCAGTGCCTGTTTTGAAACGCGAATGAAAGGAAACAATATCATCTCCCTCCCTTTGCTGTTGTAATGCACTCTCAACAGAAAGATAATCTTCCGGATGGATTAAGCTGGACAATCCAACACCTGATAACGTATTCTTTTCATACCCTAAAAATGCTTCGATCGCCCCAGTCAAGTCCACAAGACGTTCAGCATGATCAATAACAGCATAAGCTTCAATCTCTGGCTTGTACATGTCGGCCCCTCTGCCGGAGTGAAGACGAACCTGCCTGAACAGATTATCGATTTCAACACGATACCGTGACAATGCCATTGCATTACTGAGCGGAGCCAGAACGTCCCCTTTTGAATATCCACTCCGCAACCATTGTATATCAGCACCATCTTTTTCAAGGCGCTCAAGCATTTTTTTGCCTGGTTGGCATTTGCCCTTAAGATACGGAGTCATTTGGGCGGGATATTTTATCCCGGTTGTTCTGCAAAATGAGTTGATGGAACCATGTTTTTTAAGAATGTATTCACGGAGCCGCTGACTAAATCCGCTGTTTGAAGCGACAGGAACAGGAGATTCGTTCATCATTACCATTGTATTGTAAGGAGCTTGATTGAAATGCCGTATATAAATATCAATATAAAGCTAATTAATTAACTTTTCTGCACAGTTTTTTCTATACACATCGCATGTACCGACGCTTTGTCGTAACAGAGGGTTGTCATAACCGTGTACAAGGCAAAATCTCAGATCTGAACGAGAAGGCCTATCTCAATCACCTGACCAGCCGGTAGATTATAGTATGCTGTTGCACTTAGTGCATTACGAGCCATTAAGGCAAAAAGTTTTTTACGCCACAAAACCATTTTAGACTTAATTCCTGTAACAATTTTTTCCCGACTCAGAAAAAAGCTGATGGCTTCAGGTTTGAATTGAAGCCCCTGAAGATTGGCCTGCACAATAACTTTGCTGATATTTGGATATTCCAGAAACCCGTACCGCGCAATAACTTTAAAAAAACCGTCACCCAGTTTTGTTACCTGGACTTTTTGGCTCCCCCGAACCCTCGGAACACGTTCTAAACTGAAATGAAAGAGCGCTACTTCCGAGTGCAACACCTTGTTATGCCGAAGATTATGAAGCATAGCCATAGGAATCGTGTCGGGGTTTGCAGTAAGATAGATCGCCTGGCCGTTCACTCGCTGAGGCTGCTGCAATAACAGGCTCTGCAAAAACTCTTCTACCGTCAATGTCCGCTCCTTCAACTGTTGAAGCAGAAGAATGCGACCCTCATTCCAGGTAAGCATAAGGGTAAACACCACAAGGCCGATCAACAACGGAAACCATGCTCCATGAAAAAGCTTGGTCATACTGGCACCGAAAAAGGAAAGGTCAATAATTGCAAAAAAGCTGATCATGACATTGAGGGCTGTCCTGTTCCATTTCCAGATATCACTTGCAACGTAATAAAATAAAATTGTAGAAATCAGCATCGTTGCCGTAACTGCCACACCGTAAGCTGCGGCAAGATGGCTGGACGAACCAAAACCGGCAACCAGGCTGATGGTTGCGATCATCAAGGTCCAGTTTGCCGCCGGAACATAAATCTGCCCCATGTGCTTGGCTGATGTGTGCGTCACCGTCAAACGGGGGAGATACCCCAGTTGGATTGCCTGCTGGGTCAATGAAAAAACACCGGTGATGAGCGCCTGAGAGGCTATAATAGTTGCAGATGTAGCCAACAGTACCATTGGAAGTAATGCCCATGACGGCACAAGACCGTAAAAGGGATTGTGAGACTGCTGAGGAAAGGTCATGAGTAAGGCACCCTGTCCGAAGTAGTTCAGCAACAATGCCGGAAGAACAAGAAGCACCCAGGTCAACCGGATCGGACTTTTGCCAAAATGACCCATATCGGCATAGAGAGCCTCAGCTCCTGTAACTGAAAGGAAAACGGCTCCAAGAACCATAAAGCCCTGAATATGATTACTGAACAAAAAAGAAATACCGTACCAGGGCAGTATCGCTTGCAATACTTGTGGGTAGCGTTGAATTTCAATAACACCAAGTATGCCGATAACAGTAAACCACAGGAAAATAATTGGGCCGAAAAGGGCACCGACTTTTGCTGTACCATGATGCTGAAACAGGAAAAGACCGGCCAGCACTACAATGGTAACAGGTATAACAAGATCCTTAAATGCCGGGGCAATAATCTGAACCCCTTCTACCGCACTGAGCACTGAAATTGCTGGAGTAATCATTCCATCACCATAGAGTAACGCTGCCCCGAACAACCCGATACCAACCAGAAACCATCGTCCATAGCCATTTTTTTTGCTATGCGTGATAATCAATGCGGTCAGAGCCAGAATCCCCCCCTCTCCATCATTATCTGCTTTCATAATAAAGGTCAGATATTTCAGGCTGACAATGAGAATAAGAGACCATACAAGCAGTGAAAGAACTCCAAGGACATTTGCATGTGTAACTGGAATTCCATAATCGCCATGAAAACACTCCCGAAGAGCATAGAGAGGACTGGTTCCAATATCACCGAATACTACACCGAGAGCGGCAAGAGAGAGCCCTGCGAACCGTTTCAGCCCGGACTCCCCTGAAAGAATTGTTACATCTGTCTCTTCAGAGAGTGTTGACATGGTCGATTGAGAAAATAAATGGCAGAGGAGAGTACGTTTATTATTCGAACACTATTAATGGAATTGCATTACCAGGCAAATTATAGAGCGTGATAATATAGCCAATAGTTAATAAAGATAGTCTATCAACTATCCTTTTGAACAGAACGCGCATCAGCATCACCGTCCAGAGGCTACAGTACAAAAATAAATATTATTCATAATTATGAATAAATAATCGATTTTTCAACATCAAAAAGCGATAAAGCAGAGCAACGATCATCAATAAAATATTAGCCATTATTATGATTATACAGCCTCGATACAGATGACAACCTCTTTAAAAACAGGGTTTTCTGTGGATATTGTTGACTTAATGGTATTTTTATTATATTAATAACTGTAGAAAGATTGAATGGTATATTGATTTTTATTCATTTTACTAGCTCTTTTCACGTGTACTGTTCATTGAACAGCACCTTAAACCTATGAGTCTATGACGTTTGACAAACAATTATTTTCTTTTTCATTTTTTGCAATCCTGATCGCAATCGGCTTTTCATTAACCCAGAACAGCATGCTTGTTTCAGGCATAACCGAACACTTTAATCCATTCTATAACTCTGCAGAAGCATCACAGCGACCAACTCAGATAACGACTGCATCCTCTTCAGAAAAAAACAAAGAGCTGTTTCTGGTTGGTGAAGGTAAAGCATCTTACTACGCTGATCAATTTCACGGAAAAAGAACAGCGAACGGTGAAACCTTCAATATGCATAAACTAACCGCAGCCCATCCGTCCCTTCCGTTCGGTACCTGGGTAAGAGTAACAAACCTGAACAATGACAAGGATGTCATCGTACGCATCAATGATCGCGGACCGTTTGTTAAAGGAAGAATTATCGATCTCTCTATTGATGCCGCTAAAGAAATAGGTATTATGCAATCAGGCACTGTCCGAGTAAAGCTTGAGACATTAAAATCCCAACCATCAGCATAAGTTATTTTAGCTGATGAGACATCTGGAACTGTTGATCGCAGATCCGTAAAGATATGATGTATTTCCAGTAGATTTTTCTATATTAATGCTCAGCGGTTTGTACCGCATTATCTATAGAGAAACAGATGTGCGTTTTTTGCCTGTACCAGGCAGAGCTGAGACATTTCATGTAGTTATCCGGCAACACTTGCCGATTATTTCTTTCCAAGAAAGAATGCGGGTATTATCACTACCTGCACGACACCACCACAAATAGTAACCGTTTGACAAAACGCTCATAACCTTACGTATTATGACGAAAAAAAAACGATTCAGTCCTGTCCCTTTTTTCTCAGCTCTCCTGACAATAACTTTTTATTTCATACTGAACATAGGTGGGCTCCAAGCCAAAGAAACCACAGAAATCACCGAACCTGCTAAGCCAAGCATACAGTGGCTGCCAGAAAACAGCACTGTAAATCCAGCATCTTCAACAAGCGGGCGTATAACGATTTCAGGTGAGAGCTATGTTGTTGCAGAAGGAAAAGCTTCATACTACAGCAACCATTTTCATGGTAAAAAAACAGCCAATGGTGAGTCCTTTAACCTGAGCCACTTCACTGCAGCCCACCGTTCACTTCCTTTCGGTACCAGCGTCAGGGTCATCAATCTTGAAAACGGAAAAAATGTCGTAGTACGCATCAATGACCGCGGTCCGCACTCAAGAGGAAGAATTATTGACGTTTCACCTGCAGCAGCTAAAGAGATTGGACTTTTTGGGAACGGAACAGCAAACGTTCGTATTGAGGCATTTGACTGATGGAATGCTTACTGTTTTGTAAATACCATGACAAGTCCTGAATCGCGATCCTGCCTGTATTCTGATTTATCGAAGCCTGCATAAACACCTGCAAGAGAGAAACCTGCTCCCTGATGCACACCAAGCAGAGCGTCTGAGGTGAGTGGATAGAGCAGAGATTGCTCGTGGAATACAGTTACTCCTTCTGCAGTAAGCTGCACTTCAAAAACTACCCTCTCATGCGAGATCTGAGAATATCGACGATGAAAGGTCACTGTTTCAGCTGCAATGGTTTTAACTGGAAAAGTATACTCTTTGAGCGTCAACAGATAGTCCCAGTTCACCACCTGAACGATCCAAAACCCACCAACTTGAAGAGCAGCATAAACATCAACAAGGAAAAGCTCTAACCTATCAAATGGAAGATGGGCAATCACATTACCGATCGAATAAATAAGCTGAAAAGAACCCTGAAGAGAACCGACAGCTGCAATGTCGAGGCATTTGAATATCCCCTGCGGATAGGCTGCTTTAGCTGCGTTTATCATCATCCGATCGAGATCAATTCCTGTAACACGGAACCCGTCACGAAGAAACATACCGCAATAGTGACCTGGTCCACAGCCCGCATCAAGCACTGCACCCACGGATGTACCCGCATGCTCCCGGAGAAAAGAATAGACCTGCTGCCTGAGCGGAAATATCAGCTCATAATATGGCGCAAAATCTGAATAAAATGACATGTTGCCGGTTCGGCTTTATACAATCGTTACTGGGCCTTTATATACCTTGCGACATGATTAAAAAATTTATCCGCCTCAAGAATACCAACTATTCTGCTTTCAGGGATTTCCTTCCCATTTTTTTCAAAGAAAATTATTCCGGGAGGACCGAATAACCCAAAACGCTTCATTAACGCACGATCATCTTCGGTATTGGCGGTAACATCCACCTGGAGCAACGTCAGGCTCTTGAGCTGCTCAATAACCTTCGGATCATGAAAGGTAAACCTATCCATCTCCTTGCATGCCACACACCAGTCTGCAAAAAAATCAAGCATAACAGGTTTGTTTGAAGATTGAAGCGCGCGGTCAAGTTCCGCTGCCGACCGGATTCGGGTAAAATTCACTTTCTTCTCTTCGCCTGGAGTGGCAGTCGATATTGAGGCAGGATGAAATTGCGCCAGCGGTTCAAGAGCATTAGTGCCACCTGAAGCAGAGCCGATAAGTTCAAGTACTCCGATAATAAAAAAGACGATACCAAACGTTTTTCCAAAACGCTGAGCAATGGAAAGCTTGTCAGGAGAAGCTTTGAATACGCCCAGAAATACCGCACAGAGAATGGCAAAAGCACCCCAGAAAAGCAAAACAACCTGAGCTGGCAGAACCGGTGAAACCATCCAGATGGCCACTGCGATCAACAAAAGCCCAAACACATATTTCACACCGATCATCCAGGCTCCAGCCTTCGGCAACAGGCTTCCAGCAGACAAGCCGACAAGCAGCAGGGGAACACTCATTCCCATAGCCATGGAAAAAAGGGCCAGGCCACCGAGAAACACATCACGCGTCTGACTGATATAGACCAAGGTGCCAGCAAGCGGGGCAGCAACGCAGGGGCCGACAATAAGGGCTGATAAAGCACCCATAATAAATACTCCGGCAAAACGCCCCCCCTTTAAATTGCGTGATGTATTGTTAAGCTTGTTTTGGATTGAGACCGGCATCTGCAGCTGATACACATCAAACATCGAGAGGGAAAGCAATACGAGCAGTACAGCAAACAACGCGAGTACCCATGGCTTTTGAAGTGCCCCTGCAAGACCTTCCCCTGCTAATCCCGCTGCAACGCCAAGGCTGGTATAGACTAACGCCATTCCAAGACAGTATGCAACCGCCATTAAAAAGCTACGGCGTCGATTCACATCTCCTTCTCCCACAATAATAGAAGAAAGAATAGGTATCATCGGCAGAACACACGGTGTAAAAGACAACAGCAGACCGAACGCAAGGAAAGCAAGAGAGATTTTCCACAAACTCCCACCCGCTAGAGTGGCTTTGGCAAGGGAAAGATCATTGTCAGCAGAACTCTCATTCGCTGTTCCCTGTACCTTAGGTTGCTCTGCTCCAAGAGCACCTGTAACAACCTGTTCAACCGTTGGCAAGAGTACACCCGGCTTGCTTGGATCGACCTTGAAATAACGAGTCATTGGCGGATAACAGAGACCATCCTCAGCACACCCCTGGTACTCAACATTAAGCGTAAAGAGAGCATCGGCTTTGACAATAGGGACTTCAACCGTCAACTGGTCATGGTAGATCTCAATCTTTTCGCTGTTTGAAGGATCAGTAACCTTGATGCCTGGCGGTAAAACAGGAGTCTTCAACTGAGCACTCCCGCTTTCAACACCGACCTTCACCTTGTCGCGATACAGCTTATATCCCCTGGCAATATCCCAATGCAGTAGAACTGAGTGAGTATTGTTCAGCTCTGCTTTGACTTTGAAAGCCTGTTCAGGATCAAGAAAATCAGTCGCAAAACAAGTATTTACCCTAAGGATAAGGGCAATGACAACGACAAGAAAAGCAGCGTAACGCTTAATAGAGTTATTATTCATAACGTAATCGGGGGGGAAAATTATTAGGTACTTCAGAAACAACTTTATGTATTCTTGTAATACATCTCTCCATGACGATCCACAGCAAGATATCCCAGTCCAGAATCTTCCAGAAAAGCCAATCCGTCCGCCTCTTTCAGCATTGCAATTGTCGAGTAGCTCCCTGCAGTAATAGCTAATGGAGCCACAACAGTAACTGAACGCCAGTATGTGACTGGATACCCTGAGCGTGGATGAATAATATGACAGTAGCGATTGCCGTCAACTTCAAAATAACGCTCATAGTCACCACTTGTCGCCAGCGCTCCAGTAAACAGAGGAATCGAAGCGATGGTACGGCTTTTATGACGCGGATCCTGAATCCCAATCAGCCATGGAGTCTCATCCAATTTTGGACCAACAACCCGTATATCTCCTGCAAGATTTGCATACCCATGCCTGACGTCTTTTCCATAAAGCAAAGCCGCAGCACGATCAGCGGCATACTCTTTGCCGAATCCGCCAAAATCGAGTTCCATGCCCGCAACAGGTAAACGAACTGAGTTGCCCCGACGTTCTACACTCTGCCAGTTAATCAAGCTGCATTGCGTGTACAAGGCTTCTTTATCCGGCACAACAGCATTTCCAAAATTCCATGCATTACGCAAAACACCAGCAGTAATATCAAAGAGTCCAGCACTGCTTTCGTACAACGTATCAGCATACTGAAACAAGGAAAGAGTCTCATCATCACACTCAACCCAGTCATGACCTGCTGCAGCGTTTATCCGTGAAACAATGCTTTCCGGTCTATAACGTGAGTATTTACGCTCGATTCTCGAAACCTCTTCAATGGCGCACCCTGCAATTGACTGCGCCTCCATTTTACTGTTAGATCCAATAACAACTTCGCAGCCACTTCCCATGGCTTCGAATCGAAAATGAAAGTTGTCCATACCTATGTTTCATTATGCATCGACCATTTTTCAAGAGCGGTTGATATTTTAAAGCCAATAGGAAAATAATAGTAATTTGCCTTTCTGCCATAACGGGAGGCTCCTGACAACAAGCAAATCAACCCATCCGTAAGCATCCTATATTTAAAAAGCACTGACCCTCCGCTACAGACACTTTCATGTAATATATAGTATCCAGCGTATCACCATATCCTTCCATTATAAAAGAACCCACGAAAGAATACCAAGGACTCCCACTCCAACCAAAGCAGGTGCAGTGTAGCTGCTGCCATTAGCCGGAAGTGCAGTAGTAGGAACTACTGTCGGTGCAATGACTGCTGCTGAAACAGTCGTAAAATCATATGCCGTCGTACCGGCATAACTGTTACCTGCCAGATCATGAATGGAGCCTGCTGCCATTGTGACAAAGTAATGGGTGCCATTTGCAAGATCAGTCGTCGGATTGATGGTCAGCATACTGCCCGAAACACTGATGTTTGTACTTGCCGACGCATCGTAGCTCTCCACAACGGCTCCGCTAGCTGAACCGCTATGAATTGCAATAGTCCCGATACCGCGCTGTACAGGTTCACTGAACGTGAGAACTATATCACTGCTGATGCTTACACCTGTAGTCGCAGCTGTAGGACTGAAACTGGCCACTGTAGGCGGAGTTGTATCGTTTGCTTGAGAGGCTTCCGTAGCAGTCGTAAAGTCATAGGTTGTTGTCCCTGCGTAGCTGTTCCCGGCCAGATCTTTAATGGAGCCTGCAGCCAGAGAAACAAAGTAATGCGTTCCATTCGCAAGATTTGCGGTCGGATTGATTGTCAGCATACTGCCCGAAACACTCAGTGCTTCCGTGGTATTGGTAGCCACAACGGTACCGATGGCAGAACCACTGTGAACTTCAATCAAACCGGAACCTAACTGTACCGCTTCGCTGAAAATGATAACAATATCGCTGCCGGTAGCAATACCTATGGCACCAGCCGCTGGACTGAAAGCAGAAACCGTTGGCGGAGTTGTATCGGTCGGTGTAACAGGAATACCATAGGATAACTGTACCGTTTTGTCAGCAAATTTCAGGGATTCTACGCTTGTCAGATTGAAGGTAAAATGGTCTCTTCCTCCAGAACTGGCACCAGTAACTGTAATCATTCCATTAGCATCAGCCGCACCAATTGTAAAATTCGTACTGACAAATCTGGATGCGTATGAATTACCGGTAACGAAATCAAACGTATCTGTACCAGCAAGAAGATTTAATGTATAAGTATTCGTTGTACTCGGTTGACCATAATTTGCAAATCTTATAGTATCATTACCGGTAGTCCCGGTAATTATAGGATTAGGCATGTTTTCCTCCTGTATTTAAATAGATTATGTTTACGTTAAACTTCTGAACATTTCCCTGACACAAAGCATTATCTAACCAATATCTGAATAGTTATTGACTCCACTTGATCAAGCTGAATTCCTTGCTCTTTTTTTCAGAAAAAACAAACAGTCGTTTGACCAAGAAATATTTCGGGCATTTCAAGAAAAAGATCAGATAGTATCATACCCTTGCTCAAAAGTGTCGCGACAAGCCAAGCTGAATACTTCGAGCACTAAATGGTAAAAGCCCCATGTCACCACCACCTGATAAGCACCACTCTGGACGCTGTTCATAACTCTCGAATCTCGCATCAACAAGCCACTCTTTTGTAATTTTCTTCTCAACTTTGATACCAATGGATGTTGCACCAAAAGCTGAAAGGCGCTGATCCAGAGAATAATATGAGGGCAACGCTGTTAGCGGATCTGACGTTAGCAGATAAAAGGTCGCCGCGGTTTGGGAGTAAAATCTGAACAGTGGCGTGACCGTCCATTCATGAGGTAATGGCTGGACATATTCCAATCCAAAAGTATGTGCATTGATACCGAATGAGTCCGTGTAATAGCGATATGATATTCTGGCTGTCCCGTCTCTGCGATCAAAATGATGGTTCCATCTGGTCATAACCGTCTTGCTTTCCCGTTTATCCGGCCGTAGATCAAATAACTTGTAAGGATCGCTAAAATAGCCTTTGCCGCTAGTATACCCGACATTAAGTTGAACAATGTCCTCCTTTGTCAGCACCTGCGTAACACCCATCATCCCTGAATAAGACCTTTTATCGTAAAAGGATGCTTTATCGATGGTGGGGTTGATAGTATCGGTAGTATAGCTGCCGCCGAACGTGAAGGTCGTATTCTTATCGTCAGTAGAGATACTCTCCTGTGCAGAATAGCCACGTGAAATGTAATCATGTTCTGTTGAATAGCTGCTTCCAAGAGTCACCGATCCTTTAGGAAGATAGCGGGTAACGCTTAAATCGACTGCCTGCCTGTTTTCAGTCATCCTGGATGCACCGGAAACCACCGTAGAATGCGCATCCGGGGATGCACCTGAAACAGAATCATTAGTGTAAGTCGTACTTATTAACCATTTTCCCGCAATTGGTACCGTGCTCATTACAGAATAAGCATTGACACTAACCCTCTCCTGACCAGGTTGACTGTCCTTGTAGTTCAGGTATTTAAAGCTGACAATGCTGCTTTCCGGCGCAGCCTCAGCAAAAGCAGTTTGAGATGCTGGTAATGCCATAGCTGTAACAAAAAGAGCCGCTCCGACAACATTTGTTGTTTGATATGTGACAGATTTCATTGGTATGCCCTAAAATTTATATGTTCATTAATTGCAACCGCATCCACCGCCACTAACACCTGCTCCTCCGGACGCAGCCTCTTTGCTGCTGTAGATATGCTCCGTATATCCAGTATCAAGCTTATCACCCTCAAAAGTCATTTCAGGCCTGGCAAGAGTCTCTTTCTCCCACGGCTGAACCGCGGTACCAATCGCACAGCCTGACAAGGCAAGCATGATCATCAACAGCAGGGCATGAACCGGTTTTTGTAACACATTTTTTTTCATTTATTTGCCTCCAATGCTACCTTGATTTGTTTTTCGAGACTTGCACGATCCGCCTCTTTAAACCCTAAATGCTGGAAAATTATTTTTCCATCTCGACCGATAAGAAAACTTGTCGGCATCCCCTTAACGCCATAATTTTTTGGAACAACTCCTTTGGAATCGAAAGCAATAATGAATTTTGCAGGGATTTGAGCCAAAAACTTTTTTGCATCATCATTTTTTGCATCAAGATTGACACCGATGATTTTCAATC
>Ga0118677_10004787_pt1 | contig 24279 bp, 24 predicted proteins | sample AliMusrvi5mmetaG_FD_86154 | JGI IMG/M metagenome (GOLD analysis project Ga0118677, IMG submission 86154)
GATAATTCTTAACCTGAATAGCAGCTCCAAAAAATTGGATGAAGACCTTGAAGCCGTACAACACAATATTTTATTACGGGGATTTTTCAGGAAAAAAGCAAAAGCCACTAAAAGTGACTCGCCTCCAAACCAGAAAATTGCAGAATAAGAGGATTTTCCCTTTTCAAATTGGAATGTGACATTAATTCTGTACCATCATTGGGGATACCGTATTCTCACATTTTATCAGTTTCAATAAAACGGAACCAACAACACTAATGTTCATCCGAACCAATACAGGCAAGCGCATTTCGTCGTCGGTAAACCAAATGGTTAGGTCATCCTTTGCTTTAAACATGCGCCCCACTTCAACTACCGGGCTAATTTTAAGACAACTAATTTTACCAAATTTGGTCCGAATGATCTCTTTCCCTCCGTATCTGAGGCGAAAAGGAAAAATTTCATCGGCAAAATACATGTTAACATAGACTATATCGCCTATGTTAATCCTGGAAAAATCAACCCGTCTCAAATAATAAAAGGTGGAAGTCAGATCAAGAATTTTTTCCGGTACTTTGTGTACACCGGATAGTTTTGAATTAACGGTATTGTTGTTCCGATTGTAGGTAACCTCGTTATAAGTGGTGTAGTGCCCTTCTTTAATGTTTCGAACCTGTTTGTATGGAAGTGTGGTTTTTTTGTCAAACCAACTTTCGTACACATCTTTTACTCCATAAATTGCATTGGCTATACCTGTTGTTTGTCCAATCGCCTTGGCATGAAAGACTTCCTTATCATTATAAACCGCCTCGCTGAGTGAAAGGGCAGTAATCCCACCGACGATAAATCCATATTTTATCTGATAGGTGAGAGTTTCCCCATCTTTATATGCGGTTACAGGCTTAAGAGGTGGTGTAAATATATCCTGAGCATTGATGATTAAAGCCGCAAGCATAAAAAGGGTAAAAAAACTGATGTAAACTCTCATTTCCAGGGTAATAGGATAAACAACTGTACTAATTGTAAAACTAAAGATTAATCATGATGCTCATCTCTTTGGTGTTGATCACGTCTCGCCTTACGCCGCTCGTTACGGTCCCGCCGGCCATTATGGCTTTGCCCTTCAATAAGAACAGCAGACCCGGAATAGCGTGGTGTACGAACAGTTGCAACACACGAAGAAAGGAGTGTTGATCCAAATAACATAAAGAGCACAAGGATTGTTGTCAACAATTTGCCTGATCCAAAAAATTTTAGTGTTTTCATTTTAAAGAAATTTGTTTGGTGACTGAATAATCACCAAACAAAGGTGAATCCATAATGAGCTGAAAGTGTTATACAATTTCAGAAAAGGGTTGTAATATTCCCACATTCGGCTCAGAATTTGACCTTTTTATAAAAAATCGTTTTTACGATTTCAGCAGTAAAAATATAAATCACCACAATTAGCATTATTAGTATACAGGTTGAAAGGCTGAGCGGGCTGAATCCAAAAACGGTTCCCAATGGAGTGTACGGAAAGATCAAGGTTATAACCGCTATCGATAATGTCGCAATTAACAGATATTTTCCAGGTTGGCTCCTGAAAAAAGGTTTCCGGCTCCGGATAACCAGGACGATGACAGAAGCTGAAATAACAGATTCTAAAAACCATCCTGTTCTGAATTCCCCCTCTTTGGCATGAAGTACAAGTAAAAGCAGCCCGAAGGTGAGATAATCAAATACTGAACTGACCAGTCCAAAAGTAATCATGAACTTACGGATAGCCTTGATATCCCACCGCCGGGGATAATTGATCATTTCATCATCAACATTATCGGTGGCAATAGTCATTTCAGGGAAGTCGGTTAACAGGTTGGTGAGTAAGATCTGTTTCGGTAATAACGGAAGAAATGGTATAAACAGGGACAGTCCTGCCATACTAAACATATTTCCAAAATTGGCACTCGTAGCCATAAAAACATACTTCAGCGTATTGGCAAAAGTTGTTCTTCCTTCACGTACACCTTCAATCAGTACGCCAAGGTCCTTTTCAAGTAATACAATATCGGCAGCATCCTTTGCCACATCGGCAGCAGTATCTACAGAAATCCCAACATCAGCAGCATGAAGTGCCGAGGCATCGTTAATACCGTCTCCCATATATCCAACAACATTACCCGCCTTACGCATTGCAATGATAATACGTTCCTTCTGATTAGGCTCTATTTCAGCAAAAACATCAACCGATCCTACCTGCCGGAGTAGGGCGGTATCGCTCATTTGATGAAGTTGCGGTCCGGTCAGAATTTTATTATTTGATAAGGCCATTTTTTTGCTCAGGCTGGCTGCCACAAGATGATTATCACCGGTAATAATCTTGAGTGAAACACCTAATTTCTTCAGACTGGCAATGGTTTCAGCGATATTTGGCTTCGGTGGGTCAAAAAGGGTGAGAAAACCTAAAAAGGTCATATCCATCTCCTCCTCTTTTTTTAGGGGTGATCCGGGTGTCAGCTTCTTATAAGCAATACCCAAAGTGCGAAAGCCATCATTGCTGAACGATAAAAAATGTTTCTTAATCTGATTCAGCATGGATGCAATCTCGACTACATTGCCATCCTTATTTTCAACAGATGAACATACCTCCAGAATATTAGACAGGGCGCCTTTAGTGACCATCAGTTGGTCATCGCCGTGAATAACTGATACACTCAATCGTTTCCTTATAAAATCATAGGGAATTTCATCGTGTTTCTTAAATTCCTTCAGGTCAATCTTTTTAAAGTTCAGGATAGCCTCATCAATAGGATTTGTAAAGCCTGTTTCATAAAAAGCATTGAGATAAGCATATAGAAATATTTTTTCACTCGAGCTACCCTCCACATTGAGCGCGGATTCTACCTTTACAGTTCCTTCGGTAAGTGTCCCGGTTTTATCAGAACAGATTATGTTCATACTGCCAAAGTTTTCGATAGAGGCAAGCCTTTTCACAATAACCTTCTTTTCTGCCATTTTTTTTGCGCCATGAGCCAGGTTTATACTAATGATAGCCGGTAAAAGCTGGGGAGTCAAACCCACAGCAAGAGCCAGCGAAAAAAGAAAAGCTTCCAGAACAGGCCTCTGCAAATAAACGTTGATTGCAAAAATAAGAACTACTAACACCAATGTAACCTCTCCTAAAAAATATCCGAACCTACGGATACCACGTTCAAATTCGGTTTCCGGAGCTCTGATTCTAAGTCGCTCAGAAACTTTTCCAAATTCAGTCTCTTTGCCGGTACGGGTGATCAGAACTTTGGCATTACCACTTACGATATGCGTTCCCATCCAAACAGCATTAGTCCGTTGTGAAAGGGGTGTTTCGGCAGGTAATACCGAGACCGCTTTTTCAACCGGAAATGTCTCCCCGGTAAGCATGGCCTCGTCAACAAAAAGATCCTTTGATTCAAGAATCAGACAGTCTCCCGGAACAATGTCTCCGGCATTCAAAATAGCAATGTCTCCCGGGACGATATCCTCAATGAATATTTCCTGTTGTTTCCCATCGCGAATAACAGTAGCTTTAATTTGCACAAGGGCAAGTAATTTCGCAACTGCATTGGATGCACTGTATTCCTGCCAGAACCCAAGGAGTCCGCTTAGAACAACAATGGTAAGTATGATTGAAGCATCTGCGATGTTATGCAAAAACAATGACAAGCCGGTAGCTGCCAAAAGAATGAGTATAATAGGACTTTTAAACTGAGCGATGAGAAGCGTAAAGGTATCCGATCGCTTTTGAGGTTTCAACCGGTTAGGTCCATAACTGATAAGCCGTTTCCTGGCTTCCTTACCGGTTATTCCATTGACCGTTACCTGAAGGCTTCTTAGTAAATCTGCTGTAGGGAGGCTCCAAAATGAGAGTGGGTTTTGTTCCATTGCCTATTTTTATAAAACCATATATAGTCATTCAAAAATTCCAATTTTTCGTATTTTTTGACCTTAAAGATATTATTCTTTTATTACTTTGATTTTTGTTTCTCCTGACAACCTCTTATTTCATCAAAAAATGGCGTACTTTTTTCTTCAACACATTTGACTGCATAAAGATAAAGGGCAGCACTCCAGGTTTGCCACTCCTGCCCCATAGGTTTACCGTCCTGGGCTTTAATCCATTCATTAAATCCAAAATCGACATTTCTTGTATTGGTGATTTTAATACAGTGGGTAAGTGTCATTAATTTTTCTTCGGCAAGGGTATATTTTTGGGCTGCGACTAAAGCAGCTACATAAAATCCATCTATAAATGGCCATAAACCTCCATTATGGTATTCGCCGGGATTATTAAAGGTACTATATCTTGGAAGCCAGTCGGGATCTGTTGGTTGTATAAACGGAAAGAAGTTGGGTGGAAGGTCTACTGCCAATTCTCCTCTTTTTTGCATTTCATCACACTCCTCTTCAATCCACGAAATCATCTCCTCTGCCCGCGAAGGTGAAGCTATACCGGAAAGAATGGCAAGTGAGTTACCAAGCAGATCGAATCGTTGGCTGCTATAAATTTTATAAGACCAAAATGCATAGTACGGTTTGTGTTTCACAACGAGACCTTCAGGTACATGGTGGTGATTTGAATCAACGGTGATCGTGAACCGGCTCATTTCCTGACGCACCCTGACTGCCCTTTCAGGTCTGTCCAGAATGCGTAAATAACTATAAACAAGAGTATTTACAAACAATCCATAGCCGGTCATCCATTGTTCGTCCCGCCAGTCACTTGTGGGTTGCTGGGCTACCAGGTACCGATCTGACGGACTCTGATACTCCATCCAGGTCAGGGATTTTTCTACTGCATCGTGAAGGAAGTCCGCTTCACCGGTCACTTTTCTGAAAATTCCAACACCTAATAAAAACAGAGGTGTGGAATCACTTGCTCCGCGATCATCCATGTTATGGACGAGTGATGGGATATGTCCACGTTCTGTCTGATTTTTGGCCAGTGTTTCGAGGACTTTTCGAATACTCTCCAAAAGTTGCTTATTTCCTGAAACAGCAATGCCGAAAATGGAAAACATCAAATCTCTTGTATATGGTTCCGGATAACCCCATCCTGCAGTTCGGGGAAGACCATGAAATGGACCATGTGAATTATGCAGCAGTACTTCAAGTGCAGCCTTTTTTGCTGCTTCTATCTCTTTCAGGTCAGAATCCTTTATGATGTTCATGTGTTAATTTGCCAATAGACTAATGAGTTGATAAATAAAAAAGTTGCAATAAATAGGTTTGACAATATAATGTCATACTGAATTATCGTATTAGCACATTATCCAATTGGTAAATCAGTTTATTCCCAACTTATCACTTATTATCTGAACAAAACGTTTGGCAACAACACGATAATCAAAATTTGCCACCACTCTTTCTCTACCTGCCTTGCCCATTCTCTCACGCATGTGAGCATCATTCATAAGTTCCAGTAAATATTTGGCAATATCCTGAACATTGGCACGATAATCGACAGTCCTTGGGATACTAAAAACAACTTTATGATGATCTTCAAAACCTGATTCGGTTCCTAAAATTACCTCATTTACAACAATTTTCCGTGCCACCTCCGCAAGGAGTGCCGTTTCTCCATGTATCAATGTATCCAGCATACCCATTGCTTTAACACTTATTACCGGTTTCCCGCATGCTCCTGCCTCAACCTGCGGCATTCCAAACCCTTCTAACCGGGAAGGAGCAGCATAAATATCGCAGGCTCCAATCAGATATGGCATGAAAGCCCGTGAAATTGTGTTGGTTGCATAGATCACATTTTTATCAATACCCAGATCTGTTGCCATTTGCAAATCTGCCAGATTCTGAAGTTTGGTCCGCGGCTGAGGCCAAACTTTGCAGACATATTTCCATTTGGGTGCTTGTTTATTAATGATGGCAAGCGCCTGCATAACCTCCTGTGCCCCTTTTGAAGCGGCATCTCCTCCGACAGTGAGTATCATCAATTTATCCGGCGATATTCCCAATGCTTTACGTACTGCCAGAATCCTTGGATCATCCTTGCTGTAAGGAATAAAAGAATCCGTATCACAACCCACCGGTAGCACCACTATTTTATCACCAGAAATCCCATCACGGACATACATCTCCTTAACCCAGTTTGAGGTCACCAAAATTAGTGGAAGAGCATTTAATACTTCCTGATAATTAGCAATATAACCATCCGCAACCAACCAGGGTACGGGTTGAATTCCAAATCGTTGAGGATGAAGCACAAGGTTTGGTGTATACCCCCAATAACCCACGCCGACCGCTATATCCGGTTTAAACCATCGGTAATACCATTCTTTCTCCTGTGCTGATTCAAAATGAACCGCATGGGCATCGATGCCCATTTCGAGGAGTCCTTTATACAAAAGATCACCCTGTGTTGCAAGCCCTCCCGGTGAAGGTGGGTAATCGTACATCACCAATACTTTCATAATAACTATTTTTTAGATTGTTTAAGCCATAAACCGGCTTTTTCAAGATCAGTGAATTGCCAGAATGCCTCAGTTTTTGGGGTTGTTTCTGCTTCCCAGCTTTTTTTACCGAAGCCGTATATATCTCTGATAATGCTGTATTTTAATAACCAAATTCCTTTTGTGAGAAACTGAAGGATTGTAGCATCCCGCTTAACCCTTGGATAATATTTTTTGCAACCATCCTCATAGGCAAAGGTCCATAACTCAGAGGTAACTATTTTGTTCCCTTTCCAAAGGTTTAATATTGCCTTACCAACTTCCTCATGTCTTAAATGACGGGTGTATTCACCTGAAAGATCGTGGGTAATGATCAGATCGTAATTTGTTGGGGGCAACAGTTGAATTATCTCCTCTTCAACCTCATTACCTTTGAGCGGGAATTGGTCAGGACCGTCATCCATATCCCCCATTACCCCTTTTGACTTCAGTATCTTTAATGCTTTGTAAAACCTGGCCGAACGATCCGGATCGGTTAACCTGCTAAGACATACAATGAAACAATTCCATTCCGGATGACACAATATTGTTCCCCCTGCCCATAAAGTTTCATCATCCGGATGAGCAACAATCAGGGCAACTCTCATTGGCTTTTCATGTTTCATCGTTAAACAATTTGTTTTTAAAAGCTGAATAATTGTTACCCTAAATGAAGGAAAACATTCTATTTTGAACGATTTTCGGTTCTGTCCCTGAACTGTAAAAATTAGCTCTGATAAACTTTGTCCTTTCAATTTCATCCATTTGAACAGCGTGCTTAATTGCAAGATTTATTTTATCGAAAAGATGATTATAAATCAGTAAGTTAAATAATTCATTTTTGGATTCAGTTGGGCCAAACAAAACGACACTTTCATAATCCAGAATTAAATCACTTAGTTTTTGATAATATTCTGAGCGCTGTTCCTGCGATATATCCGATACTGACTCTTTATCCGGATATAAACTCTGTCCATCAGGAGGAGGAATAAGATTGGATTCAACCGTATTTGTCACAATTGTATCATTTTCAAATCCCATGACATGAGCGATTGAATGATCCATCCAGATTCCCAGATATTTTGTTGATTTCATTTTAATAAAATTATATTTAATTGATTATCTGTATTATAATATGATTTTGCAAAGGCTCCCTATGCAGAATATTTTTAATTTTTGAACTTTTCAATGGTCAACCTTGCCATGAGGTAACTAATCGTAGATTCAGCACCCTGATTCAAGTTAACATGAGTATCCTCCAAACCGTCGTAACAACCTCCGGTACAGGGGTTATACACAATTTGGTGCAAACGGTTATTGCCTAAAAACCAGTTGAATGCAATTTCCATTTTTTTGCGGTAATCTTCATCTGCAAAAGCATCATAAAATTTGCTTAATGTCATAATCGTATAAGCGACATCAATAGGTTGTTCGCCAAATTGTCCTGCTTCCTCTCCCCTTAATAACCATTTCGTGTTTGAGATTACTTCTATCCCGTTTTCATTAAAAGTATGCAGCAACAGAAATTTAAATGATGAGATAGCGATCTCTTTATAAACCGGATCGCCGGTCAACAACCATGAATACAACATGGCTTCAGGCATAATACTGTTGGCATAGGTGAGATAACCCTCAAACCATTCCCATTCTTTGGTTGATTCATGTTTATACATTTGGACCAGGCGATTAGCCAGGGTTTTTATCAGGTGTAAATTCTCATTTGACTTTATTGTATGGTAATAGTAGTATAATCCTTTTATTGCAAAAGACATAGCTCTGGGAGAGTGCACTTTACCAAATGAATGCAAAGATTTTTCAAGCATTCTGTCGGCCTCCAGAATAATCTTCGTAGGTAACAGATCGATTAATGATATTAAATATCCTAAGGCCCAGATAGCTCGTCCATTAGCATCGTCTAAATTGACAATTCTGTTTTGGTCTGTAAAATTGTTGTCTTGATCAACGTAGTTTAAAAAGTTCCCCCCTGGTTGCTGGCAAAAACCAATAAAACTGAGATATTTTTGGATATAATAGAGGCTCTTTTCATCGCCGGTAAGCCTGAAATTCATGCAACAGGCAACTAATGCCCTGGCATTGTCGTCCAATGTGTATCCGGAAGTCAAATCTGGTTGATTGATCTTAGCAAATTGGATAATTCCGGTATCAGTAGTCATTTGGTTCAGATGGTCCACATTGATGACGGGAAGATTATAGTGTACAGCTTTTTTATCACCTGTAATTTTTCCAAACAACATGGCATGTAAAACTGCAGAATTCTCCCAGGCGGTGGATACAATTTTTTGGAGGACGTTAACGCTGATATTCTTCCTTAAAAGATCATTACTTAGTAAGCGGATAACACTTCTTGCCAATTGGCCTGAGTCACGAAAATCAAAGATTATTCCGGTATCCGGTGTCAATAATTCCTTAGCATGAGGAATTGGTGTGGAAATAATGGGGCAGCCACAACTCATTGCATAGGCAAACGTGCCACTTACAGCCTGGTTCGGATCATTGGATGTAAACAGATAAATATCTGTAAGCTGCAAATATTCAAGTAACTCCGGCAAAGGCAAAAATTTATTGATAAACCTCACATGATCCTGAAGCGCATAATCCTTCACTTTCTTCTCAAGCATTTCACGGTACTTTTCCCCTTCGTTCTTGACAACTTCAGGATGCGTCTTGCCTAATATCAGAAACATGACTTCCGGACATTGTTTAATAATGAATGGTAACGCTTCCAAGGTTGTTTCAATACTTTTCCCGGCACTTAATAAACCAAATGTAGCCAGCACTTTCCGATCTTTAAGATCGTATTTTAACTTTAAAAAATTCTCATTCAAATGTGAGACTAAATGGGTTCCATGAGCAATAACCGATATCTTCCTCTTTGGCACATCATATTCTTTGGTCAGGATATCTGCTGATGTATTGGTCATTACAATAATTGATGTACTTATTGTGGCAATTGCTTTAATTTGGCATTTAAGTTCCTGATCAGGATGAGGAAGAACCGTATGAAAAACTAAAACAACTGGTTTTGAAAGTTCGTATAAAAATTGTAAAAATGCACGTTCCTGTTTTTTATAAAATCCAAACTCGTGTTGAATCAGGACAACTTTAATTTTGTTGTTGTCATTTATTTTAAGTGCCAGTTTTTCATATTCAGATGCAATTGAGGTTCTAAGGACATATTTTACTTCTGACGGATAGGAATGAATTTCATCCCCCGATTCCAATGCACATACTTTTATGGAAAAAGAGTCACTAAATTTATTATTGATTGACTTTATTAAATCCTGAGAATAGGTTGCAATCCCACATTCCCGCGGTGGATATGAAGTAATAACCAGTATTTCAGCTAATTCACAAGTAGATTCCTGAACTGGGTTTTGTTTAGCCATTCTTGAAATCTCTTCAGGATATACTGTTCTGGTCGTGTTAAATAACTCTTCATATTGGCTTTCACCGTCAATAAAAAAATCAGCAATCATTCTATTTTTCATCTTTTGAAGTATTAAATGTGAATTTCAATTATTTTATTTTTCTGATTACCAGGGACAGATAATCTGCCAGGGTTTCCAGAAGATCCAGGATGCAGTGTTTTCCCAATTATCCCAGGCTTGCCTCTTTAAATTTTTTCAGGATTGGACTTATCTTAATCATTGGTGGCATAGTGTCCCCCAATAAAAATCCCCAAGGTTTTAATGGTTCAAGGTGATCAAAAATGAGTTTAATTATTGCCAAAACCGGGATAGATAAAAACATCCCGGAAATACCCCACAATGCATTCCCCACAAAAACTACCACTATTGAGAAAAGTGCATTGATTTTAACCTTGGAAGCAACTATATAGGGGATAATATAGTAATTATCTATTAATTGAATAATGTAGTGACCTATAAGGACATACAGGAGGTACCAGGCTGAAGACTTAGTTGCCAGTACAACCAGCATCGGCAGAGCAACTGCGATGATCCCTCCTATATATGGAATAACATTGAGAAGTGCCCCAAGTATCCCGAGCAGGATGGCATAATCAATGCCGAGTGTCAAAAGAACTGCAGTATTAAGTATCGCCACAATAATCGCTTCTATGACGAGTCCCACCAGATAGTGTTGTATCACTTTCTTTGTTTGGGAAACAATTTCTTTGACCTGATTTTGATTATCTTCACAAAAAAGCCGGTGAATAAACTCCATAATCAGGGGTTGGTAAAATAAGAGTAAAAAAACATATACCGGAATTAAGAACAAGATCATAATTACACTTCCAACCGAAAGAAGTGCCTGTCCAATAGCCTCATTACTCATATCCAAAAAATCTTCCTTTGTATTTGTAATCCAATCGTGTATTTTTTGCGGATTGGTATCAAAATAGCCGGATAAGCTTGTAATTGAAGTATTTAGTGTATCAGTAAACTTATCAACCAGTGTTGGCCAGGTTTCACCAAACTGACTCGCCTGCGAGAATATAAGAAAGAAAAAGGCAACAAGGACAAGGGAAGTAAGGAATAAGACAATGCCTATAGCAATTAACCTGTTTATCTTTAACCGGATCAAGAAATTAACAACCGGATGGAGCACAATTGCAATAATTGTTGAAAATACCAATGGGATAATAATGCTCCGGGCAATGTACAATATCGCAACAAAGGCAATCAGACCGATCAGAAATATGGAGGCCTTAGCAAAAAATGGTATCTGCAATTCCCTGCTAGTCATGATCTTTAAAATTTTTCTCTGGTTTTATTGAGGAAATGGTGGTAGATATATTTACCAATTGATCTGATTGAATCGGGATGTTGTGCAACAGAATTTGTGACACCCACCTCCATCATAAAGCCAAGCAGCTTTCTAAATATATTGCCAGATGCCCCCACGACTACTTTTTTGGAAAGATATCCGGTAGCCAAACCAACGGCAGTACTTAAAATATGATCAATTAAAAAAGGGGATGAAGCCACATCTGATAGTGTACTTCTAAGCAGGTTGACAGGCTTCAGGTTTTCGTAAGTCGCATAGAATTGTTCTTTTAAAAGCTGCTCCTGAAAAGCTTTCTCAACTTCCAATAGTTGAATTTCATTTTTTAATAGGAGAGAGGAGGAACTGGTTTCCATTTTGACTTATTTAAGTAACAGATTAACAATGCAATTACTCACAGTTATTTTAAGTTGTTTATTCAAAAAGAGGCGTATGAAAATTCCCGTGAACCCATAAAAAGCGGCCACCAAAAAAAATCCGAAATAAGTATTTCCAAGGATTTCACCCAACCATAACGCGATTCCCAAACTAAGGAAAAGTAAAAATGATGAAATAAAACCCATGACAATTAAACGTGGGATGAATGATGCAACAACATCCGAAGTTTTATCAATGGCCTTAAGTTTATAAAGTCTGCAGCTGGTTTTGCCATATTCAACTGCATTTTCAAGCAGCGATTCCAGCATCCTTGTATTGTTTTCCATAACTTCGTTAATTATATTTATTAAAACGAGTATTTAATTCTCTGAAAGTGGTATGGCACTGCTTGTAATGGTCAGAAGTAGAACTGTTTCTTCATCTGTTGTTAATCGATATTTTATTTTTTCCTGAAGCGTCAACAATTGACCTTTATCAAGATTAACAGATTCTTTACGGGTATGAAACCTCATTCTTCCTTCAATTATCTGAAAATTAATTGACTCATTTGACTGAAACGATTTAATTTCAGTTCCACCATGCAGTGCCGTAAGTACAATTTGTTTTGTAGGTGTTTTCACCAGAATGATGGTATCAAGATCGCCGTTTGCCCAGGCATTTTTATGTTTTATCTTGTCAATCAAAGTTGGAAAGTCAAAGATGAGCAAAGATTGAGTGGGTGTAGGATTATTCCTGGAAACCAAAAGTTTCGTATTTGAGATTTCATTCCACATAATGCGATTGTTAATTATTTTGGTAAGTTGGGTCCGCTCCGAAGAGTGCTGTCATAAAAATGAATCGAATTAGCTATCTAATTTTCTTCTGACCTTGACAGGCGCTTAAATGAAACTTGACTTTGATAGTTTAAAAACTAAATCTTCGGAACAGACACAATGCTTAAATTTCCTTTTGAATTGTTCAGCCCCTGGCTGCTTTTATCTCTTTTTCAGTTTCTTCGAATTTATCCTTCCCTTTCTGTGCAAACGCGGATACTTCTTCCTTGACCTGTTCCAATTTTTCAGAGATACTTTCAGCATATTCATTGAATTTTTCTTTCAATCCTTCCGCATAATGTTCCCCTTTTTTGCAAATTCTTCTTCGGGTACGTGTTCCTTTAGCCGGAGCAAATAATATTCCTACCAAAGCGCCAGTTGCAACACCGGCCAAAACTCCCAATAATACTTTTCCTGAGTTCATAATTTCTGTTTTTAATAATTACTAAAAAAATATAGTATACAAAGATGTGGTTCCTGCAAATGGGTATTGTTACACAATTATGTTTAAAAATTACATCATTGTCACATTAAAGAGCCGCTAAAATTTTTTGCAATTCCCGTCTGGTCTGGCTAAGATTGATCTGAAATTTTCCATAAGCCTCCTCCCTAACCCCTTCTTTAAAGAGCTTGTCATTTCCTGTTAAACCTGCGAACTTCTGTTTGAGTTTTCCTTTCTGTTTGTGAAGGTTTCCGTTTGCTTCTGTTGTGTCCATATTTTCAAATGCATTGGCAAAGAATGATACTTATTCAAAGGTGCGCAGTTCAGTGGGGATATGTATTACATAATTGCATAAATAAATTACATCATTCACACATTTCTGTTGAAGATGTAGTTCTATTATGAGGTTTTTTATCGGGAAGTTGGTTAATCTAAAAGCATCTAATTGATGGTTTACTTCTTTGCTGAGCTGCCGGAATTTTTAAGTACATCCAATAGTTCCCTGAGATTAACAGTAGCATATGAAGATGCATGATCTGACATGGCATAAGGGATTATCAGATCCTCATCATGGATCATTGAGCCACAGGAATAGATTACATTTGGGACGTAACCCTCTCTCTCCTCTTCATTTGGCACCATTAAAGGATCACTCAGCCTCCCGATTTCAACCTCCGGATTGTCAAGTTCATACAAGGAAGCACTTAACGTATATTCTCTCATAGAACCAACTGCATGTGTAATCACCAGCCAACCATCAGTTGTCTCAATTGGAGAGCCGGAATTGCCTATTTGAACGAGTTCCCATGGGAATTTAGGTTTCTGAATAATTTTTGCTTTACGCCAGATATTGATATTCTCTGAATAAGCGATATAATTGTTCACTCCATCTATTCTGCATAACATGGCATACTTTCCGTTAATCTTCTTTGGAAACAACGCCATCCCCTTATTTTGGGCAATCTCCCCGTTAATAGGCAATATCCTGAAATCATAAAAATTCTTGGTACTGATTAATTTGGGAAGAATCGCTATACCATCAAACGCAGTATAGGTAGCATAATAAGTTACCTCCCCGTTATCATCCGTAAATTTGACAAACCTGGCATCTTCAATACCTCTTTGCTCTGTTGCCGAGATAGGGAAAATAACCCTTTCGGAGATGGCTGAATCGATCGAAAAATGAATCTCATAATGGGATGAAGCCAGCCACATCATGTGATTTATTATTTTGATATGATCTTCAGTGATGGCTGTATCCTTTATTGCTTTTCCAAGGTTCCTCATCAATTCACCATAGGTAAAGGTGTCCCCTAATTTGTCTAAAATAAAATCAGAATTAATAGCCTTGTCCTGCTCCTGCATTTCATCCTTTTTTTCTGAGATTGCAGTAGAAATAGCATTTTCGGGTTCCTGAATTTCATCAATTTCGACGATAGGTGGAATAATAGCACTACCATGATCTTGTATCTCATTCAGCTTTTCCCGAAAGCTATTTTTATTGTAGGTATTTCTTACAATTTTATCGGCCTCTGCTAACATTTTACCCACGGGTTCCAGCGAAAGGTTATTATGCTTGTCCAGAATTCCTGAACGGAAAACAACGGAGGAGATATGCCCTTCGCCCGTAGCCCGGAAACTAAAAATCACCCTTTTCTCATCTGACCTTAATTCAGACTGATCGGGATGTTCAATGATAGATGGGTTAAAGAAGGCTGCTGATTCAATGGAATATTCCATTGTAAAATATGAACCGACCAATGCTTTCTGTTCCGGACTAAGATCCTCCTGGTTCACTTCAATCCTATCAAAGATGGGAGCCAGGCGGTCAAAATGTTTCTCAAAGATCCGTGAAATATTTCGGTGACGACGCGAATAGCCGCGCAACAACTGACTCATGGCAATATTGACCTCTTTTTCAGGCATTGCCAGTACATTTCTTATAATATCAGCCGAACGGTCATCATCTAAATAGAGAAATCGGGCGATAACCCGGGTCGAATCAGGAGAGAAGATATATTTTTTTCTGGTTACGGTTACCTGCATTGTTTTAAAGGTTTAAAATAAGAATAATTCATAGCGGAATAGCAATTTTCGAAGACAATCGGCTATTCAGATGAACCTTGAGACTCAGTAAATCCGCCACATTATGACAACAGGCTCTGATTAAAATAAGGGCAATTGCAAGCGTAGCTGACAGGTATAGTAAAACTGGCATTTCCAGGAATATATACATACGGAAAAACCACCTGAAAAAATAGATATTAAACTTTTAAAGGCTAAAGAACCTTACGATTCGTCTTTAGTTGTACGAACCAGGCTTATACCTGCCACGAAAAATAAAAGACCGAGTATCCCATAGATGATGAGAGCTTTAATATTGCCCGAATTACCTGATGCATTAATAAATAAGACTGAAGCATAGATAAGACCACCAATTCCCAGAAGGGTTAGTAATGCACCAAATATTCTTTTGAGATTCATAACTTCAACTTAAACATACAAGGTGGACAAATAGGCAAAAATTCCAAATGCCTTGAGAAACCAAATGACAAGCGCAATTACAACAACCAGATTAAAGATACTCTTGATTTTGCGATCCATGGGAAGAAAGGTATTGATAAGCCATAGAAGGACACCGACAACAATAATCGCGATTAAAATACTAAGTAGTGACATGGTAGATGATTTATAAGTTTAATTCAAAAATAGTCCCATTAGGTCCCCTGATTGTTACATAACTTTATCAAAATGTTACATCATTCACACTTTTCAACCTCTTGTTGGTTTTAATTTTTTATGAATATGCCCAGATAAAAGGGGTTAATAAACAGTGAGGTTTATCCGCGGGCTAACGTGTAAAACATTGCTACCGCAGAAGCAAGCATAACCACGAAGGTTATCCAAACCACCGTATTTGACAACCATCCACTGCGGTAATCACCCATAACTTTGCGATTGCGCGCAATTCTTGCAATCAAAAATATTAAAGGTACTGCGGCAACTCCATTAAAAACAGCGGTAAAAACAAGCGCCTTAATCGGATCAATTCCGATAAAATTAATCATTAATCCTATAAGCGTTGCAATGGTAATGACTCCATAGAAACCATGAGCTTTTTTTAATTTGAGGTTAAGTCCCTCCTTCATGTTAAAGGCTTCTGAATAGGCATATGCTGCGGAACCGGATAATACTGGGATGCCTAATAAACCCAGACCAATGATGCCAAAAGCAAAAATCATTTTGGCCAGTAATCCTGAATGGGGAAAAGTATGAACAAGAGGCTCCAGAGCCTTGGCGGCATCTGCAGCTGTTGCTACGTCTGTTATACCATTTTGATGTAAAACTGTGGCAGCCACCACAATTATTGACCAGGTTGCGATTTCTGAGAAAACCATTCCCATGAAATTATCGAGACGCAGATTTCTGATAAATAAAGCACTAATTTTAGGTTTTCCATACCTGTGAATCAGATGCTGCTCTTTCTCCTCCTCTACTTCTTCCGAAGCCTGCCAGAAAAACATATAAGGTGAAATAGTTGTTCCCAATACCCCGGTAATTATGAAAAAAAACTCAAAATTTAATTCAACATGAGGCCAAAATGTAGCGACAAATATCGTTTTCCAGGGCTGACTGATTATAAAGACAGTTAGCGGATAGGCCAGTAAGGTCATGGCCAACCATTTTAAAATACGTGAGTATACCTTGTAGGAAGTGAAAATTTCCAAGATTAAAATCAGAATTGTAAAACCCAAAGTTAAAATGACAAAACTGACTGGAATCAGAAGCTGGGCAGCTGCTGCGAGCGCGCCGATATCCGCACCAATATTAATTGTATTGGCAATAATCACCAGTAAAACTGCAGCATAAAGGACCTTTTTACTATAATTAGCCTTGATTACAGACGTCAAACCGTGACCCGTTACGGCCCCAATCCTCGCGCAGGCTTCCTGAATAGCCGTCATGAGCGGCAGCATCACTATTACCGTCCAAAGTTGGCCATACCCGAATTTAGCCCCGGTTTGAGTGTAGGTGGCAATTCCTGACGGGTCATCATCAGCTGCCCCCGTAATTACACCCGGCCCAAATATTTTAAAAAATTTCTTTATTTTTAAAACCGTTTTTTTCATAAAGAAAAAATCTAGCTTCTTTCTTTGTCGCTGAAAACAATCACAATCCCCCCAACAAGTAAAACGAGACCTGCAACAGGTGACCATTGGACAGGATGACTCTTTTCTGCGTTTATTTTAATCGGGCCCAAATCAACCATCCTTTGGGTAGTAACATAGGTAAATCCGGTGTATAATATCATAATTATTCCTATTATACCAATGACAAAGCCTAATGAGCGTTTTTGCATGTTTAAAGTTTTGAAGGTAATTATTACAGCTGAGGATGCTTATTGATTTTAACGGAAATATGAGGATGTCTCAAAAGTCAAAAAAATTAACCGCAAAGGTCGCAAAATCTGGTATCTGACGGATCACAAAGTTCGCAAAGAGTAAAATATCAATACTTTAACTTTGCGAACTTTGCGCATTCTTCGCGTTCTTTGCATTAAAAAAGACTTTTTAGACAGTCTCATACAGAATGGTTTTAAAATTCTCTTCTTCCCTGGATAACTCTCATCAAAACTGCAATAATAGCAATGACAAGCAGAATATGAATGATACCTCCGGTTCCATATCCAACAAACCCAATGAGCCAGCCAATGATTAAAAGTACAGCAATAAGGTACAGTAGATTTCCCATGACAATGAATATTTATGTTAATATTATGATTTAATACTTCAATTTATTGGTTTATTCGACCTTATTGCATTACAGCAAAAGAATTATAAGCAGGACGATTAGCAATCCGCCGCTGCCCAAAACAAATACTGTTCCGCCGTGACGATGACCGTATCTCCCGCCGCGTCCGTCATAATCTCTCCTGCCGCGTTCGTCCTGTGCACTTTTAATCGCGCGAACTTCTTCACGTAATTCTTTCTTCTCTAACCGGCTCATAGTTGAAAAATCCATTGCCTTAATCTCTTCCAGCCTTGCGAGTTGTGCCGTGGCCTCAGCCGATTCAGCAGGTTTCGCCACAACGGCTGAAACGGCAGCTTTTTCATTTGCCGCTTTAATCTGGGCGGGAATAAAAGACAACAACATCAATGTTGTCATCATGCAAAATGTTAACTTTCTCATGTGAATAATTTTTTGTTTATGAGTAATTTTCAATACTCAAAGATCATCACATTAACCTCTGAAAACCTTACAAAATTCTGATAATTAGTTACATCATTCACACTTCACAGGCCTTTCCCACTTTGGGCAATGTAAAAAGAGGGTACCCCGAATTTCGGAACACCCTCTTTCCAGGTTATAATAATACAAATGTTATTGTGGTCTATTAACCGTATTCATTTGAAGAGTAACGGCAGTCTGTGCCAGTAATCGTCCGTTTATTGAAGCTCCGGTCTGCATATTAATGCCAGTCTGACCCAAAATAACCCCTTCAAAATGACTGGTTGTACCCAGAGTAACGGCACCGGCAGTCTGCCAGAAAATATTCCGGGCCAGTGCGCCTCCGCTCAGGGTAATTCTAACTCCGGAGCTCATTTTAAGCGTTCCTGCAACCTGGAATATCCAGACATCAGTTGGGCTACCTGAAATTGTAATATTCGTTGGAATAATAACCGCAGTTGTCCATTTATACAGACCTGCTTTAAGGGTTTTTCCTCCGATATTACCAGCTCCCAAATTCAGATATTTCGGATTGGAACGGCCGGCTGCATCTGTGTAGGCAGTTTGCATGTTCCCAACAGCTATGGTTAACCTTGAGGCGTTAATCACCCTGCAAGGTAGCGGACCGGCTGCATTGACGGTATAAATTGTTCCGGTTACTTCAGCGCATTTTAAAAGAATAGCAGCGCCGGTGATAGGGCTTGATCCAATATCTCCTAAAACAGCAGATTTATAGACATCGGTAATCCCTGATTTGGACAGAATAGTAAAATTACCTGCAAGGCCAAGATTGACTGCTTTCAGAGTTCCACTATTCGGGAAAAGCTCAGCTGATTTTACAACTAAGGGAGTTGCAGAAGCTACATTGGTATCGAGGCTTTTACTGCATCCGGACATCAATCCAATCAATACCATTGATATGATTGGTAATACATTCCCAGATTTCATTGATTTAATTCTTAATTGTGACACCATTATCACATGGTAAAGATGAGGCTATTAACCGCAGAGAATGTTACAAAATTCCTGAAGTTTGTTACATCATTCACACTTTACAGAAATTCTTACAATTTATTCCCTTTATTCTTCTCTTTTTGTGAACATTACATCCGCTCCATGTACCAGTTTAATTCCTTTTCCATTTTTTTGTAGCCGAAAATTGTTGTAATGGTTTTTTGCAACCGCACGAAGGCTGTTTCACTTTTCACCACATAATCGGATGCCTTATGGTGCATGCAGTTGATTGCCACATCGATTTTATCCTGGGAAGATAACATCACAACGGGTATTGAGGGATTATAAGTCTTTATTTTATCAAGGGTTTCTATCCCATTCATCGCGTATTTGTCAATGCCATCGAGGTGATAATCCAGAATGATCACATCTGGCTGGTGCGATAAGTTGGCAATGCAAAGTTCACCCGTTGCATAGGTTTCAATTGCGAAATCGGCATGCTGAAGGAATTCTATTTCCAATAGTTTTAGATACATCGCATCATCATCAACCAGGAACAGCTTTATTTTTTTTCCGTTAATCATCTTCTTGTGTTTTTAATGGTATCCAACTCAACCTCCAATTCTATACAGGCATGCTCACAAACGTTTTCTATTTCAAGAACCATACCGGAAATGCCGTCTGAATGTTGCTGGTTTTTGGCATATTCCTGAACCTTTTTCGCCATCTCTTCGAAATCTGTGTTAATCCCCATAATTGCAAATGAAGGAATCATTTTATGTACTGCCGCGTATAAAGTACTCCAATCCTTTTCCCTCCAGCTTAGTTTCATAGCAGTGATTAAAGGAGGTGTTTGTTCCAGATAGAGAGAAATCATCTCTTCCATCAATATCGGATTGCCTTTGGTACGTCGGATTAAATAATCCAGGTCGGTATATCTTAAGACCGGAACTTCAGCATTTCCTTTTTCTTCGGTACTGACAATAAATGAGGATTTTTTCAAAGATCCTACAATCTTGCTATATAATAATTTTTCATCGACGGGCTTTGCAATATAATCATCCATTCCAACGGCTTTGCATTTTGCAAGGTCAACAGTGGTGACATCAGCAGTTAACGCGATAATCGGAATGTTGGAATGCATAGTATTCCGAATGTAATCCGTAGCCTCAAACCCATTCATTTCAGGCATTTGCAGGTCCATTAAAATGATATCGAATGACCTGATTTGCAATTTATCGATAGCAATTCTGCCATTTGAGGCAATTTCGCATCCAAATCCGAATTCATCCAGTAGTGTTCTCATTAACAACTGGTTGAGTACAATATCTTCAACCACTAAAATGCTGATATTCTTTAATTCAGTATCCAGTTCCACCAGTTCTGACTCTGATTCTGCCTCCGCTTTAGTTTTTTGAAAGGTCAGTATAAAACCAAAAGAAGAACCTTCATCAACTTTGCTTTTTACACTAATTGTTCCATCCTGGGCTTCTACGAGTTGTTTAACAATGGCAAGTCCCAAACCTGTTCCGCCATACAATCTGGAGGTCCCGCTCGATGCCTGCTGGAAATTATCAAAAATCTTCACCAGCTTATTGTCGGATATGCCAATCCCCGTATCTTTGACTGAAAATCCGATGGTCACACATTTATCGTCTTCATTCAGCAATCGTACGCTGACTGTAATTCTCCCTTTGTTGGTAAACTTAACTGCATTACTAAGCAGATTTAAAATAATCTGATGTAACCGTACTGAATCACCAAGCAATACCCCGGGAATTTTATTGTCAAATTCCTTAATTAACTCGAGGTTTTTTTCCCTGATCTTAGGTTCAAACAAATGGAGCATAGCAGAGATGGATGCAGCAATTTTAAAAGGGGTATGTTCAAATATCATTTTCCCGGCATCCACTTTTGCAAGGTCAAGAATATCATTAATCAGCACGATTAAAGCATCCCCACTCATTTTAATAGCCTGCAGATACTCCTTTTGTTTTAAAGAGGTATCCGTTTTCAGTAACACTTTTGTAAATCCGATTATCGCATTCATTGGGGTGCGAATTTCGTGGCTCATGTTTGACAAAAACTGCTGTTTTGCTTTGACGGCAGTTTCGGCTATCAAAGTGGCGCTCTCGGCCTTTATTTTTGCCTCCTCAGCAATAGCAACTGCCAGTTCAGCGAACACAATTGCCTCCATTAATTCTGTCGCAACCCTTTTTTGGTCAGTAATATCCCGGGCAACAACAACAACACCAAGTACATTTCCTGTTCCATCCTTATAAACCGAACCATTGAATAAGACGTCAGTCAACTTGCCGTCATTATGGCGGATGGTAAGGGGAGCATCGGCCACAGAACCTTTAGCGAACACCTCCTGGTATACTTCACGGGCTTTATCAGGTTCTGTAAAATAATCCAGAAAGTCTGTACCGGTCAATTTATCGCGTGTAATGCCTATTATATTGACAGTTGCCTCATTCATATCAGTGATCTTCCCTTCAGGGTTGATCGTAACCAATGGGTCGCGGCTTGCTTCAATAAGACTAAGCGAATATTGGGAGGCTAATTTTAATGATTTGCTGATTGCTTCAAGTTCAATATTTTCTATTTCCTGTTTCTCCTTTTCCTTGATTTGAAAAAGAAGTTCCTTGTCGGCAATAATTAATTCAGCGGCCCGTTTTTCTTTCTCATCATTCTGAAAAGCAAGTTCTTTGTTGGCCAGGACTAATTCGGCGGCCCGTTTTTCCTTCACTTCATTTTGAAATGCAAGCTCATGGTTTGCAATGACCAATTCAGCAGCCCGTTTTTCTTTCTCGTTATTTTGAAAAGCAAGTTCTTTATTTGCAACAACTAACTCTGCCGCCCGTTTTTCTTTTATTTCGTTTTGATAAGCAAGTTCTTCATTGGCTAAAATTAATTCTGAAGCACGTTGCTCTTTTTCCTCATTCTGATAGGCCAGCTCTTTGTTAGCTATAACCAGTTCAGCAGCCCGCTGCTCTTTCACTTCGTTTTGAAATGCGAGTTCCTCATTGGCAATGACTAGCTCAGCTGCCCGTTTTTCCTTCTCTTTATTTTGAAAGGCAAGCTCTCTGTTGGCAATTACCAGCTCGGCCGCCCGTTTTCCCTTTTCGTCATTTTGAAAGGCAAGTTCTTTGTTGGCAATAACCAATTCAGCAGCGCTCTTTTCCTTTTCATCATTCCGAAAAGCAAGTTCTTTATTGGCAATTCTTAGATCGATTGCCCATTTTTGCTCAGCAATATCTCTTGCCACAATAACTACTCCCAATACAGATCCATGATCATCCTTATAAACCGACCCGTTGAATAATACATCGGTCAGCTTGCCATTGAGGTGACGTAGCGTGAGCGGAGAATCGGTAACAGATCCTTTTGCAAAAACCTCCTGGTATACCTCGCGGGCTTTTTGCGGTTCGGTAAAATAATCGAAGAAGTCAGTACCAGTTAATTGCTCACGCGTGAATCCGGTAATACTGACCAAAGCTTCATTCATATCGGTGATCTTTCCTTCCGGACTAATCGTGATTAACGGATCAAGACTTGCCTCGATCAGGCTAAGTGAATAGTTAGACAATAATTTTTGGGATTCATTATGCTCCTCCAATTCCCGATTCCTGGTTTTCTGATTATTTATAAGGATAATCACAAGGGCAAAAATGACCATTATGAAGACCAGTAGTAACAAGAATATTAGTCCGGTATAACTGTTATTCTTTCCATTTTCGAGTTTTCTTTCCTGAAGTAACCTGAACTCCTCCGAATTAATTGCACCAATGACATTCCTGATTTTGTCGGAAAGTATTTTCCCTTTTTCAATGGCAATTACTTTTCCCATTTCATTCAAATCATTCTGCTTTCTATGATCAATGGTTTGTTCGGTAAAAAATATTCTTTCCCCTGCCAATTTATTTAAAGAGTCGATCCGAATTTGCTGAATCCGGTTATCCCGGGTCATTAAAGCCAATTCATGTATATTTTTGTGTAATGACGTTACTGATAAAACGAAGGACTCCAGGAAAATATCATCTCCCGATAATAAATATCCTCTAAACCCAGATTCAATATTTGTAATATCCAAGAGCACATTATCGTTGATCCGAAGCACCTCCTCGGTATGCTCAACTAAATCACTTGTGGATTTTACCTTCTGATTGTTGTAATAGAAAATGGATAGTAACAATAACAAGGAAACAACGATCAAGAAATAGTAGAAGGTTATTTTTTTTCCAAATATGGATTTCATAATACTTTTTAAAATGAATTTATGCTGTTGATCCCAAAACAGGGAAGAATCAAATTTCTTCAATAGGACTTCTTCTTTTCTCTTTCATTTGTTTAAAATGGGAAGGGGAGAGTCCGGTAACCTTTTTAAACTGATTGGATAAATGTGCTACACTACTGTAATTCATTTTCCAGGCAATTTCAGTAATGTTGAGTTCGCCATAAATGATCAGTTCCTTGATCCGTTCAATTTTATGAGAGATAATGAATTGTTCAATCGTGGTGCCCTGTACTTCAGAAAACAGATTAGCCAGGTATGTATAATCGTGATTTAATTTTTCACTTAAAAATTCCGAAAAATTGACTTTCATCAGTTCATTGGTATGATGAACCATCTCGACAATTGCATTTTTAATTTTTTCAATCAAGACCGCTCTTTTGTCATCCATTAATTCAAGACCTGAGTCATGAAGAGCAATTTTAAGTTGGTCACGCTGCTCTGAAGAGAGGTTTTCCATAACCTCAACTTCACCCAGATCAACAACAATGAAGTGGAGTCCCAGACTTTTAAGCGCTTCTTTCACTGCCATTTTGCAGCGATTACTTACCATGTATTTAATATATAATTTCAACTATATTTTCTGTTATAGTGAGGTTCCGACAAAGTTGCGCAACTTAATCGGTAAATGTGTTATATAATTCAATAAAAAAGTTATATAATTCACACATTTTCAGGTATTATGATTCATTTTACTTACCTTTCATGGGTATTACTAATAGCTAGGATAGCACGTACAGGATTTAAAGTAACGTAGGTTCGGTATAAGATAAGTAAGGGGAGATATATTTCGATAATAACAAGGCTCTGTTAATATTTAAACGTCAACAGTTCAGATATAAAGACTGAAAACTTCACTGCGATTCTAACAGAGACTTTTATAAAAAAAGGTTGTCATAAATGGCAACTTAATTCTAGTTAGTAAACTAAGTTGGCGGGTAATCATGCATCTAATTGACT